>Ga0207068_1008_pt1 | contig 82654 bp, 63 predicted proteins | sample Alteio_BWMinCont_23_FD_153475 | JGI IMG/M metagenome (GOLD analysis project Ga0207068, IMG submission 153475) | Enriched cells from forest soil in Barre Woods Harvard Forest LTER site, Petersham, Massachusetts, United States -... | ecosystem: Environmental > Terrestrial > Soil > Temperate forest >... | reverse complement strand
GGAGAGCATTGGTAAAGACCGGGTGTCCGGGGTTCTTTTCGGATGCTTTCTTATAGAGTTTATCAAGAAAAACCTGGAGATAAGTAAGCTCCACCTCTGATTTATCCGGGCTGAGTGTTTCAAGGAAGTTCTGTTCAAAGCCTTCTTCGACCTGGATTCCGGCCATACGACAAGGGCCTAAGATCGCTTCTGCAGCATGGTGCCGGGTCATTTTTTCAATACGGATCCTGTTATTGAAGAATTCAGGAAGCTCTTCTTCAAAAGCAGTCAGGTGTTCGAGATACTCCCCCCCGGATCACAAAAATGAATTTGCACTGCAGATCCGATTTTACAATTTTCGTCACTTCGGTTACAAACTCCTTGATCTCTTCTGCTGACCCAAAAATGAATAATTCTTCGAACTGATCAAAAATCAGGTACACAGGTTTAAAATGATCCAGGTAGAGGCTTTGAACAGACTTCTTCAGAGAAGTGTTTTCCTTTAGCGGGGTAATAGCCAGATGCGCAAGCTGATTCCGAATAGAAGTAAGGATATTTCCTCCCCGGCGGATGAGTACTGGCAGCCAGTCTGAATCATTAAATTTATTGGCCAGGCCACATTGAATGAGACTGGTTTTTCCGGTACCCGAAGCACCGTAGACCAGGAGCAGATTGCTCTGGAATACCCGGGAGTATATTTCTTCAATTTCTTTATCCCTTCCGAAAAAGATGTCTTTGTCTTCCTTCGTGAAGCTGTCCAGAAACTTAAACGGGTTACCCTTTATCGTTTCCATCTCAGGTGTTCAGGGTTTCTGGTGATGCAAAGGAGAGAAGCAGATCTTTGAACTGTTCTACCAAAACAGGATAATTGCTCAGGGAACTAAGGTCACATTTCTCCGTGATCTCTGTACCCACATACATGAGTTTGTCATTTCCAAACTTCGTGTACATGAAGATATCCTTTTTAAGATTAAATTTTTCCTTGGAGTCGATAATCTCCGGACGGGTATCAATGACCAGGGGGCTAAGGTTCAGAAATTCGTTAGGTACTTTGAAATCCTTCATCAGAAGCACCGAGTTGCTATCTGCAAACAGGTCATGTTGCATTTCGGTGGCTTTAAAATCCGAATCCGAATTGTTGAGCAGGTCCATGAGGTGATTAAAGCGGGGCTGCTTATGCTTGTTTTTTAATACTTTAATCTCCCGGATGGTGACAAGCTTATACTTTACAATAAAGGAAATCTCCCCCAGGATGAAAGTGAGCTTGTCTTCATATTCTACACAACGTTTTTGAATTTCTTCATCGGTAAGGTTAATCTGATAATGGCCGATTTCGTTTCGCTCAGGCACCCAGAAATCGAGGGCCTCATAGAATTTCTTATGAAGCATTTCACTCATTTCCGGCATAAAGGGCGCTAAGCTCAGTGATTCAAACAGATTGCCTGTAGCGCGGATTAACCAGGTATAATTGCCCAGGGAGAGGACAGAGATTCTGTTTTTAAACTGAGTGGCATATTCTTTCGGAAAATCGAAATTGCGTTTGATTTTTTCCTCCCAGAGCTGTGCAAGCATAACAAAACTGAGGAATTGAATGGTCCGTTCAATGGTTTTGAATAGCTGATCCAGCCGTCCCCGATCGAGCTGACGCATAGACCCGGAAAAGAGGCGGCGTAGTTCTACTCCAATAGGCCATGGAAAATGCTTGATGATCAAGTCGGCCAGTACCCTGTTGTCAATAGCATCCGCAGGATCATCTTTGTCAACAAGTAAATACTTGGAGAGGGCAGGCTTGTGCTTTGCCATCTCGTCAAATACTCTTCGAATCAGTTCTTCATTGACTTGGGCCAAAACTTAAAAATTAGGGTTGAAAGCAGATTGGAGACAAAAATATCACATTTTGCTTAATAGCCTACTATTGAGCCAGTTTGCCAGAGTTCTTCCGGTTCATTTTTCTTCCGCATCTGTTCATTAGAGCATGATTAAAATCATGGTGTTGGCATAATTATTGGTTGAATATTCCTTAAATTTGTAATAAGAACAATTTTCCACTTTGCGGTTGGTAATTTAAACAGATTGCCAAACGAGATGTCTAAAAGACAAAAAAATGGACAGAAAAGAATTTTTATCGATGTTAGGGATCAGTGCGGCTGCCTTAACGATAGGCTCATGCATGAATGGTTGTTCCACCGGTGGAACGACTCCTGCTGCTCCTCCAACAGTCAACTTTAATCTGGACCTTACCCAGTCTGCCAATGTCAACCTGACTACTTTAGGAGGATATATATACTCCAACGGGCTGGTCGTAGCGAAGACCAATATGGGTACTTTTATTGCGGTATCCCAGGTCTGCACCCACCAAGGCTCTACTATTCTTTACCAATCTTCCATCAACGATTTTTTCTGTCCTTCACACGGTTCCACCTTTGCCCCCAATGGCAAAGTAACCCAGGGTCCTGCGGTTACAAACCTGAAGACCTATAATACACAATTAAACGGGAATATACTCCACGTCTGGGGCTAGGCAACTTTAGCTTATCATACTGGTTCTCAATTAATCTTCCTCTCCGAGTTTCCCCTTTTTTTATTTAGCTGAAAATCCACACCAGTTCAATTTTGTCGATATCCCGAAAATATTTTTTGGGGAGTAATTACTTTTTATACATTTGGGCGCTGGAACATCATATATAGATGATCATAAAAGAAATTAATTACTTACTTCTCTAGTTTTCAGCCCAGCTCCTTAAGTTGGTTTTGCTGGAAAAAAGAAGGAGTAGGATTAAGTGTGAAGAGAGATTCCGAGAAGTTGTCAAATTGTAAACCCGGTTTAGTATCACAATACATTTAAAAACAAAATCCATGAAAAAGATTTATTTGTTCTTTATGATGATCATTCTGTCTGCCTCCTTGTTTGGAGAAAACAGAATGCCTCTGGCCTGTACAGGCAGTACGACCCATAAAAACCCGAGCTGTAACGGTCTCTGCGATGGGACGGCCACTGTCACTCCAACAGGAGGTAGCGGCACTTATACATATAGCTGGACCCCGGCTCCCGGAGGAGGGCAGGGGACTGCTACTGCAACAGGTTTGTGCGCCGGCACCTATACGGTCATCGTAAATGACGGAGCAGGCTGTACTTTCATGGTTCAGGCAACACTCACCCAACCGACTGCTATTTTTCTCACCCAAACTCATATAAATACCAAGTGTGACGGACAGAATAACGGCTCCGCGAAGATATTCCCAACGGGCGGAACTCCACCCTACAAATATTCCTGGAGCACCACCCCCGTTCAAACCACTCAAACGGCTACCGGTCTGGGCGCAGGTACCTATACGGTGATGGTCACTGACTCCAACGGATGTTCAAAAACCGATATCGTTATAATATCCGGCCCACTCTTCCCTCTCAAAGCAACTGTTGTTCAAACAAACGTAAGGTGTCATGGCGGATCCGGAGGCTCCGCGCGGGTATCGGCCACTGGCGGTATGACTCCATATACTTATTCCTGGAGCACTACACCGGTTGTTAAAACACAATCTGTAACCGGACTGAGTGCCGGGACCTACACCATCACCGTAACAGATGCAAACGGTTGTTCCTATAGTGATGTAATTACAATTACAGAGCCCACAGCCATAACGGCAACGGTGAACACAACAGATGCTGCCTGTAATCAGGCTAATGGAACTGCAACAGTTACGGCAACCGGTGGAACAGGTATACTTAATTATTCCTGGAACACTATGCCCCCTCAGTTCAATGCTAAAGCCAGTAATCTGGCCGCAGGAACCTATACGTGTACCATTACGGATTCAAACGGATGCACAACGACCATCATTGCAATTATTAAAAATGCAAATGGACTCCTCGCCACTATAGCCGGGACAACAAATGTGTCTTGTAACGGAGGTGGAAATGGAGCAGCGACCGTATCAGTCAAAGGTGGAACAGCTCCTTATACTTATTCCTGGTTGCCTTCAGGAGGAAACGGGACCACGGCCACGAATCTGACTGCAGGGACCTATACCATAGAAGTAAGCGATGCCAACGGATGTAAATCTTCTGCAGTAGCAACCATTAAACAACCGGATTCGCTCTCTGTATCCCTTAATCTGACCAATGTAACCTGCTATGGATCTTCTACCGGCACTGTAAAAGTGACCGTAAAAGGAGGGACACCCCCTTATTCCTACTCCTGGAATACCAGCCCGGTGCAGACTACCGCCTCTCTGACCGGACTGGCAGCTGGCAACTACACCGTAAAAATTACAGATGCGGCGGGTTGCACCGTTTCCAGAACAGTTATCATTACACAGCCTTCCTCCGCTCTTGTGGTGAACGTGAATTCGGGCCCGGTTTCCTGTGCAGGTGGAAATAACGGGTCGGCTACCGCAAATGTCAGTGGTGGAATCATGCCTTATGCATTTTCCTGGAGCACAACCCCTCCTCAGACAACCCAAACCGCCACAAACCTTACGGCGGGTACCTATACCATCACCGTAAAAGACAGCAGCAAATGTATTTCCTGGACTACGGTTACGATCACCCAACCGGCCCCTATCAATGCTAAAGTGGTAACTACCAATGCCAGTTGCTCTACGGCCAATGGTTCGGCAAAGGTCACTGCTTCCGGTGGAACAGGCCCTCTCAGCTATTCCTGGAATTCTTCTCCACCAAGCCTGACTGCAACAGATTCGGGCCTTGTTGCAGGCATCTATATGGTAACCATAGCGGATTCGGTGGGCTGTACTAAAAATGTAACGGCGGTGATCAATAATACCGGTGGACCGCAAACGACCATTAGTGGTACAGAAGTAAGCTGTAACGGAGGGATGAATGGAACCGCTTCTGTTAAAGTTACCGGAGGAACTCCCCCATATCAATATTCATGGTCGCCTTCCGGAGGAACAGCAGGAATAGCGAGCAACCTGGTTGCGGGCACTTATACGGTTAAAGTAACAGATACCACCGGTTGTTCTTCTTCCGCCACCATTATCATTACCCAGCCTACAGCCATCACCGATAAAATAACCCATACCAATGTAACCTGTTATAAAGCTACCACAGGTACTGCGCATGTAACGGCTACGGGTGGAACCCCTGCTTACAGCTACTCCTGGAGTACGATGCCGGCTCAGACTTCTCCGAATGTTATCGGGCTCGCTGCGGGCATCTATACCATTTCAATTACGGATGCCGATGGATGTATAGCTATCGACAGTGTAAAAATCACTCAACCAGACTCAGCACTGCAGCTTATAGTTTCCTCTTCCAATATCACTTGCCATGGAGGAAAGAATGGAGTTGCGCATGGAACGGCCCTGGGTGGGGTGCCTCCATATCATTTTGTCTGGAGCACGGTTCCTCCTCAGACCAGCAGTACAGCTACCGGACTTGGAGGAGGTATTTACACACTAACCTTAACAGATACCAGCGGATGTACTCAAACTCAGACGGTCACCATTACTGATCCTGCTGCCATAACAGCTTCCATAAACACAACTAATGCAGGATGTGGACTCTCCAACGGATCGGCTACGGTTACAGCCAACGGAGGGACTGGAGGATATACTTATTCCTGGGACAGCAATCCTACCCAGAACACAGCAATGGCTTCTAATCTGAGTGCCGGAATTTATTCGGTATTCGTTAAAGATGCCAATGGATGCACCTCTTCGGCAATATGCTCAATCAATAATACAGGCGGACCAACTACTTTCATCAATGGTACCAATGTGAGTTGTAACGGAGGGTCGAATGGAACAGCCACGGTGAACCCTACCGGGGGCACTACTCCTTATACTTATAGCTGGAGCCCTGCGGGGGGAACGGGAACCACGGCAACCGGACTGAGTGCCGGAATCTATACCTGTACCATAACCGATGCAGGTGGATGTGTGACGGAGGTATCCCGTAATGTCACTCAACCGGCTGCTCTTATGGATTCCATATCTTCTATCCAGAATGTTTCCTGCAACGGGAACTCTTCCGGAATGATAACGATCGCTACATGGGGTGGTTCCCCTGCTTACAGTTATTCCTGGAACACCACGCCGGTACAAAGCACCTCCACTGCGAAAGGGCTCCCGGCAGGAACCTATACGGCTACCATCACCGATGCTCATGGATGTACCCTGCAGGTTTCTGCAACCATTACGCAGCCGGCTGCTCCGCTCACTTGCACAACGGTTCATTCCAATCCTTCCTGCAGCGGAGGTAATAACGGGGCCGCAAGTGCCAGTCCGGCCGGTGGCGTAGCTCCATACACGTATTCATGGACCAGCATCCCGTCTCAAAACACACAGACCGCAGTGAACTTAACAGATGGAGCCTATACGGTGTTTGTTTCGGATGCGAATACCTGTCAGACCAGCAATTCTATTTCACTGACTTCTCCTCCTCCTATCATCGCAAGCGCCACAACAAAAGAAGCAGCTTGTGGAGCAGCGAATGGACTGGCAATGGTGAAAGCTAGCGGAGGAACAGGAGCACTTACTTATTCCTGGAGCAATGGACAGACCTCCGATACCCTTACCGGCTTAGTCGCGGGAGTGTATTCCGTTTCCATTACGGATGCGAATGGGTGTATGAAAACCCTTTCTGCTACCGTAGGTAATTCGGGAGGGCCGATCCTGACTGTTTCCGGAAACAATATCAGTTGCCATGGTGGAATGAATGGATCAGCTTCTGTATCCCCAAGTGGTGGAAAGGCACCTTATACTTATTCCTGGAGCACTACTCCTCCACAAACAACGGCAGTTGCAACCGGGCTTTCAGAAGGAACCTATACCGTCGCTGTAAATGATTCAGCCGGTTGTGTTGCAAATTCGTTGGTGACCCTGACTGCTCCGGTGGCCCTGGATACGAAATCAACCGGAACGAATCCATCCTGCGCTGTTTGCCCTGACGGAAAGGCGACAGCCAACGTTACCGGAGGCACTCCCGCCTATACCTATAGCTGGGATAATGGACAAACGTCTGCAACAGCTACGGGACTCATTGCCGGCACCTATACCTGTATCATTACTGATGCCAACGGATGCCAATCGAGTACCGATGTTACCCTTACTTTCAGTACCGGAACCGGAAATATGGTAGTGGAAAATAGTTACAAGGTATATCCTAACCCTGCCTCGGGAAGCTTGATTGTGGAACTTCAGACTTCTCAGACTTATCGTTTTACCATTTCCATAAATAATGTATTGGGACAGGAACTATTTTCTGCCTTCCGCGAAGCCAACGGCTCGTATAAGGAAGTAATTGATCTTACCAATATTCCCGAAGGACTGTACTTCATTACGCTCCAAACAGGAACAGAACGCCTCATTAAAAAGGTGATCATACAATAATCAGTTTTAAAATGGGGGCTTGCCTTTTTGGACAAGCCCCCATTTTGCTTTCGGGTTTAGCTATACTTATTTTACCACTAAGGCACTAAGATCGCTAAGGTTCACTAAGATTTTTGTGGGTAAGACTTAGTGTTTCTTAGTGTCCTTAGTGGTTATTTTTTTTCAATCTTAGGAATCCATGCGAAAGGAATTACTTTCTTAATAAAGATTTATTCTTTCCGCTCCAAAATACCTTCAATCCCAACTCCCGTTTGGTCTTTTTGCTCGAAAATAGTAACAATGTTTACTCCGGTTTGTACTTTTTGCCCGACTATAGTAACAATCTCTACTCCGATTTCGGAAACTTCAACACAAGTTTGTACTTTTTGCTCGAACAAAGTGGAAATGTCTACTCCGGTTTGTACTTTTTGCTCGAACAAAGTGGAAATGTTTACTCCGGTTTGTACTTTTTGCTCGAACATAGTAGAAATGTTTACTCCGGTTTGTACTTTTTGCTCGAACAAAGTGGAAATGTCTACTCCGGTTTGTACTTTTTGCTCGAACAAAGTGGAAATGTCTACTCCGGTTTGTACTTTTTGCCCGAACATAGTGAAAACGACTGCGCAAGTTTGAACTTTTTGTCCGAGAGCACTTGCAATATAGGTAGTAACAGCGTTTTTTTTCTCCTTTGAACATACAAATCTCTCTACTCATTGGTAGAATTTCGGAAGAGAAAAGAGAAACACCTTCATTTTACGTAAGCAATTTAAATAAAAAACATGAATAATGTATTATATATGGAATATAAGGAAATGGAAAAGGGTATATCTTTGTTACAGATAAACAGATGTCTAATATTATAGTTAGCAAATATGGTCACTTCCATCCATCCTTGTCTCTGGTTCGACGGCAATGCCAAAGAAGCCGCTGAGTTTTACTGCTCGGCCTTTAAAAAATCGAAGATCAATTCCATCAATCCGATGGTCGTGATGTTTGAATTAAACGGACAAAAAATAATGGCTCTGAACGGAGGGCCTGAATACAAATTCTCTCCAGCCACTTCTTTCGTTGTGGAATGCGAAACACAGGAAGAGATTGATTATTTCTGGGAGAAGCTGGGAGCAGGAGGAAAATATAGCAGATGCGGATGGCTGGATGATAAATTCGGCCTGTCCTGGCAGATCGTTCCGGCTATTCTCAGTAAGCTGATGTCTGATCCTGTAAAATCGCCAAGGGTTATTAAGGCATTCATGAAAATGAGCAAGTTTGATATTCAAGGCTTGCTGGATAGCTGAGTGCGGAGAAATAGAGCGGATAAACAGAGTGGAGAAACAGAGTGGAGAAACAGTGCTTTTTCGCTCTTCGCTCTGTTTCTCCGCTCTGACCTTATGTGCCCGAAGAGAGACTCGAACTCTCAAGGATGTAATCCAACGGCTTCTGAGACCGCAACGTTTACCAGTTTCGCCATCCGGGCAACATTTAAAATCACGAATGTGTAGGTAACATCAACAACCGTGAGTATTCCATTAAGTGCCCTGGACGAGAGTCGAACTCGTACTGGTTGCCCGCCACCCCCTCAAGATGGTGCGTCTGCCAATTTCGCCACCAGGGCATTTTAAAAATTAAGATTGCAAAGATATGTTTTTTTTCGAAAGTTTATCGGATTTCCAGCTTCTTAACCACCACCCCCAGTTTAGTCTCCACACGGAGCTCGTATAAACCGGCGGCTATCCCGCTTAAATCCAGGTTCATCCACCCGGCTTGATTTGTTGCCGGATGGCTTTGAATCATATTCCCGGCAAGCCCATAGAGCCAGATGCTTTGAATAGGATTAGCAGGGCTCAGGTTCAAAATCTGCACCTGGTTACTGGCAGGGTTTGGGAAAAGGGAAATAGAAGAAGCCAGGGAAGCCGACAATTCCATGCCTGAAATCTGGTTGTTTGCAGATAGGATCTGTAGCTGAGGATCGAAATAAGCATACTGAGCCGTGAAAGGCAGACGGAAGGTAAATACCTGTCCGGAATAAGTATGATTGAATATAAGGGTCGTATCGTGTCCTTCTCCCGAAAATTCGATGGGGACAGGCATTTCAAAAAAGGAAACCGAAGGATCGCTTTGGGTCTGGTTGACAGTGACAGATACATTAGGCCCATCCTGGGACCAGGTAACCTGATAGGATGGATAACCCTTGTTATAAAACCATTCGTTGAAAAAGCTCTGGAGGCTCTGCCCGCTCGTCGTCTCGAAATGACGAATCAGGTCGGGTGTCCGGGCATAGCGATAGGCGAGTATGGTGTCGTTGAGATAATTTTTCAGGGAGTTGAAGAACATCGCGTCTCCCAGCTTCCACCGAAGCATATGCAAGAGGTAAGCTCCTTTGGAATAACTCAGGGCTCCGCTGAAAATCCTCGATACAGAAGTGGTGTCATCCACTCTGACCGAGCCATTGGGTTCCATAATAGCAGAGAGAATAGTCTGTTTCTTCCACCGAAGCCAGTTTTCAGGGAAAAACCGTTGCTCTGTAAGCGCTTCAAAATAGGTGGCAAAGCCTTCATTCAGCCAGATATCCTCCCAACTGCCCAGGGTGACTCTGTCTCCAAACCATTGATGGGCGCATTCATGAGAAAGCAGGGTGTTTGAATAGCCTCCAATAAAACTCATCGTCTGGTGTTCCATGCCTCCTCCCCAGCCAAACTCGGCATGGCCGTATTTTTCTTTCTTAAAAGGGTAATCAATAGTCAGACTGTCATAAAGAGTCAGGGTATTTATAATGAGAGGTGTTACACTCATGGCCCAGGTAAGATGCTCCGGCCATACATAATTCAGAACTTCCATGGAGTCGGTGGAAGAAGGGAGATGCAGGTAATGTGAATACTGAACATAATTAGTCACTCCGATGGCAACCAGATAGGTTGCAATAGGGTAACGTGTTCTCCAATGAGAGATGATTTGTGTGCCACTGGTAATTTCTGAAACCAGTACACCATTACCGGCCACTTTGTTGCCCTGGGGAGCGGTCACGATTACATCCAGAGAATCAATTTTATCAATCAGGTTTTGTTTGCAGGGCCACCAGTCTTTTGCTCCATAAGGTTCAGAGAGGGTCCAGATAATAGGCACTCCGGCATGAGTGCCTTGATAAAAAGAACCGAAACCGCTGGAGACGGGCGCTCCGTGGTAATATACCGTGAGTGAATCGATGGCAGACTGCATAACCGGCCCAGGCAATGTTATACTTAACTGATTGCCGGTGCCCTGAGTATACGTTAGTGCGGTATGGTGATAGATCACGGAGTCCGTACGCAGCGAATCACTCATGTCAAAGTTTACCTGAGAAATAGAAGGTACAGTAGGCTTAAAATAAGAAGTGATTCCACCGGAGATGAAATCAACGGCAGGGTCCACGTTCCAGTTGCAACGCTGATAGATGAGATTATAATCATTTGCGAACCCGGTAATAGAAGGACCGACGAGTTGCATATGGGCCTTCATTTCGGACTCTACAAGGTCGCACTGGGCATCGGTACATGGGGCGGTCTGTGCCTGGGAAACAGACGACAAAAGAACTAAAGAAAGGCAAAGCAACAACTGTTTCATGGGTAGTTAAGTAATAACTACCAAGTTACGAAAAAAAACGGAATAATCGATTGGCTTAGCAGGTCACCCCTGTATGCTAATTACCGTTCGGGTTTAACTATACTTATTTTACCACTAAGGCACTACCGCGCTCGCCTTCCTTCTGGCGCGCAGGCGAAGAGGACACTGAGATTCACTAAGACATCGAGTATTCTCTCTTAGTGTTCCTTAGTGCTCTCAGTGCCTTAGTGGTTATTATTATTCAGTGCGAATTTTTCTCTTAATCTTTACTCTCCTTTAAAAACTTCCCGTCTTTGTCAAACAAAAGATCCATCTGGTCTACTTCAGCTTCGAAAGTCATCACTCCTTTGGAGTCTACAATTTTCGCTGCTTCTTTGATTTTCTTTCCGGCTTTGTTTTTGGAAACATAATCAGTAATGGCCATGGGCAGTTCGGAGACTTCAATCTTCGTTTCTGTTTCCATAAGATTTCCGGAAGCATCGATCACCACAGACATTTTTGTTTTGTCTTTGTGAAAGCCCGCTTCCCAATTACCATTTTCTATTTCCCATTTCTCGACATTGAGACCCGGATAGAGGGACGCGAATTTGTTTATTACAACAGCAGGAACTGCTCGGTCTGAATTATCTTGTTTTGCCTCCTGAGAATGTGCTATCAGGAATGATGCACCGAGCAGGGCAGAGAGGATTAGTTTTTTCATTTTATAAGTTTTAATTCATGACAGAAAATGCTCTGCCTTCTGGTATAAAGATCAGCGATGAATCTGTATGAAATCTGTAGGGTACCCTATCGTCGGTACACCAGTTTTAATAGGGTTGGGAATACAATCAGGAGGAGAGGCAAAGCTGCGATAAATCCGCCTATAACCGCAATTGCTAAAGGCTTGTGAAGCTGAGAACCAGATCCTATTCCGAGTGCCAGAGGCATCAATGCGATGATGGCTCCGAGAGCGGTCATCAGCTTGGGACGGAGTCTTGTGGAGATGGAATAATTAATGGCTTCTTCCGCTTTCCCCGGAAGGAGATTATGACGGAACTGCTGAAAGGTGAAAATAGCATTTTCCCCGATAATGCCTACAATCATAATGAGACCGGTATAACTGCCTACATTCAAAGGGGTATGGGTAAGATATAAAGCCAGGACGCTGCCGGCGGTACCCAACAAGGAAATGAAGAGGATTAGCATTGCAGCACGGAAATCACGGAACAGAAAGAGTATGGTGAGGAAGACCAACAGACTTGCGCTGATTAAGATCATCAGTAATTCTTTAAACGATTGTTCCTGTTCTGCATAAGCCCCTCCAAAAGCAATGCGGTAGCCATCAGGCAATGGAACATGAAGCTTTATCTTTTCTTTGATGTCTCTGACCACGCTTCCCAGGTCACGGTTATTCAAACGGGCGGTGACAGATACAAAGGTCTGAAGATTTTCACGGTTTATTTCTGCAACACCAGGAATGATATTGAAATCGGCAAACTCGGTGATGGGTTTCAGTTTGCCTCCCGGAAGAAAAATAAATTGCTGTTTGAGTTTGGCCAGTCCAGTCCCTTTGTGAGCCGGATAAATTAGGCGGATATCGGTCATCTGCTCATTTTCCAGGATGCTTCCAGCGGTGTTTCCTTCCAGCTGACTCTGCATCTGAAACTGAAAGTCGTCTGCCCCAATGCCGAACTGAGCAAGCTTGGTAAGATTAGGTTTGATATCGAGGGAAGGACCGGCAATAATCATTTGATTCGTTACATCAGCTGTTCCTGCCACTGTTTTGGTTTGTTCTTCTATGGCTTCGGCAAGTTCTTTCAGCTTTCCCTGGTCTTTGCCATAAATTTTGATTTCTACGGGCTGAATAGAACTCATCAGGTCTCCGAGAATATCCATGATGACCTGTCCAAAGTCAACAGTCAACGCCGGTTGAGAAGCCTGAATCTGTTTACGAAGATCATCAATCACTTCTTCGGTTGAGCGCTTCCTTTCCTTCTTAAGCTGAATCAGATAATCGCCTTTATTAGGCTCTGTTATGAAAAATCCCATTTCCGCTCCGGTTCGTCTGGAATAGTCTTCTACTTCAGGAACCTTGGTAATGATTTTCTCTACTTCTCTCATCATCCTGTCTGTTTCATCCAAGGAGGTTCCGGGAGGAGAGCGGTAATCAAGCACGATAGAGCCTTCATCAACAGATGGTAAAAATCCGGTTCCAAGCTTTGGTGCAATATAAATGATGGATCCGGTGAAGAAGAGTACAATGACCAAGCCTATCACAGGCCAGCGGAGGAAAAAGGTAACCCATCTTTTCTGATGAATCTCCCGGGCAGGCCTCGGAGCAGTGGTCTTCTTTCTGCCGGGGAACAAGAGATAAACCACAGGAAGTATCAACCAGGTAACGAGAAAAGAGGATACCAGGGTGATGATCATGGTGTCGGTAAGGACTTTGAAGTAAGACCCTGCGATTCCACTCATGAGTATAAAAGGAAGGAAAATCACAATGGTGCTCAGGGAGGAACCCATCATGGCCGGGAACAGATACTTCATGGCTTTCTGAACCAGTGTTCCATATTCTTCTTCGGGATGTTCTTCCTGAGTCCGGTGAATCTGCTCTACCACTACGATGGCATCGTCAATGATCAGACCGATGGAAGCAGCTATGGCTCCAAGGGTCATGATGTTAAAGGTATATCCCAGCGAATAGAGGATGATCAGACTCAAGCCAAGGGTAACTGGAATGGTGATCAGAATAGTTAGGCTTGCTCGGAATGAACGGAGAAAAAGAACGGCGACAATAATGGCCAGCAGTAACCCGATCCAGAGGCTGTCGTTCACGCTCCGGATGGCGGTGCTCACAAAATCAGCCTGATTATAATAGGGTTTAACCGTTACATCTTTGGGAAGGAGCAGCCGGAGGGATTTTATTTTATCCAGCACATTTTTAGAGAGGTCAATGAGATTAGTATTTGGCTGTTTCTGAATGGTGACGAGGACCGCATCTTTCCCATTTGCATTAATCCGGACATACTCTATTTTTTCCCTGACATTGACGGAAGCCATTTCCTTCAGGAGCATCACTCTTTTACCATCGTTCTTGATCACCACATTCTCAATATCTGCCTTATTCCGGAGCGCTGCATCGGTTACATTTAAATACAAGCGTCGGTAGTCGGAAGAATAGCCGTTTGAATTGATGAAGTTGGTCTGACTTAAGGCTGTCGAAAGGATGGCAGGAGTGACCCCAAAAGAACTCATCTTTTCAGGATTGAGCTCTATCCAGTATTCCTTTGTTTTCCCTCCCATTACATTCACTTTTGAAACCCCGTCAACCTGTGAGAGGAATGGCCTGATGACGGTGTTGGAAAGGAGCCGGAGCTCAATAGGGCTTTTCCAGGAGCTTTCCACGGTGAATCCCATCACTGGCATCAGAGAGGGGTTCATTTTCTCGATAATGATGGAGGTGTTCGGAGGCAGGGTGTTGCGGATCTGATTGACCCTGCTTTCCATAAGCTGCTGGCAAAGTGTTACATCGGCATCCCAAGTGAGGTAAGCAGAAATCTCACAGCTTCCTCGGCTTGTAGAGCTCCGGATCATCTTTACATTCAGGACTTGCTTCAGTGCATTTTCAAGGGGTTTGGTAACGGTTACCATCATCTTCTCCACCGGTTGTTCTCCGTTATCGGCAATGAGTTTGATCTTCGGAAAAGTCACTTCCGGAAATAGGGAAGTCTGCATCCTGCTAAAAGCAAAAGCCCCCCCGATGATAATCAGGAAGAGGAGGACAGAAACGGGACTCCGGTAGGCCTTGAAGAAATTCTTCATTCTTTCTCTTTCCTGTTAATGATAATATGAGCGGTATCGCTCAGGCCATAGTTTCCGCTGATGATCACTCGGTCGTGTGGCTCGAATGCGGGAGAAACGATTTCCGTCCGCTCAGCTGTTTCAAGCCCTTTCTTCACCGGCACCTTAATGGCTACAGAATCATTCAGGAGTTTCATAACCCAGAATTCAGTCTGTGTTTCGTTGGAGAGTAGGGCGGTATTAGGCAGGGTCTGAGCTTTCTCCCGTTTGTCTTTCACGATCCGGATCCTGGCAATGAGGTTTTCCGGGAGTGGGCGTGAGGAAGAAGTTTTGATTAGATAGCTCTCCGTCTGTGAAGTCACATCCATAGAAGGAAGACGGGAGGTGATCGTTCCAGGCAATACCTGCTTATCGGGGAGTACAATTTCGCAGACTCCTCCTTCGCGAATGAATTGGTGAAGCTCATAAGGCACATCCAGCAGGAAGACGAAACTTGATTTGTCGGATACAACACATAGTTCATCCCCTTCCTGAACATAATCCCCATTATGTCTGTTTAAAGTGCTGATGACCCCTTCCTGAAAGGAGTGGACTTTGATCAACCCTGAAAAGCTGAAAGTGGTATCATGGCCCCGTGTATTGTTATCTAATGCGGAAGCTTCTTTTGTTTTGAGCAGGAAGAGTTCTTTGTTCCTGGTGACTTCATCCCCGATATTTACTTCCACCTGTTGAATATAGCCAGATGTCGGAGATTTCACACTGTTCTTTTTCAGGAATGAAGAAGTGGCATTCAGCTCCAGATAATCCTCAATCGGTCCTGTACTCATGGTGTCAACAGTGACCGGAGTGGTGGTCGCTACATGTGCATCTTCATCCTCTCCGCTTTCTTTCCCGGCTTTCCCCTTGCAACCGGTATTGAATTGCAAGAGGCAGCATATAATTACCGTAGCAGTAAACACCTGCAGCAGGGAGAAGAATTTTGTTTTTAAATAGTTCATGATTTCAATGCTTTTATTCCTTAACCGTTTACCAGTTCCAATAATTCAATTCATTCAGCAGCAACAAATGCCTGATCTGGAGCTGATTCATGCTGTTTTTTATTTCATTGCCGGTACGGATGGCAAGGATAAAATCGCTTACCGGAAGTGCTCCGATGTTTAGCTGGTTTTTGCCTATCCGGATTTGTTCTTCTGACAAGGCCAGTTGTTGCTTTGTCTGAGCCAGAAGTTTTTCGTTTTCATCGATCTCGTCCATGATAGTAGCGATCTGTTCCTGGTATTGTTTTTTGAAGAAGCTTTGATAGGAGTTTCGGGTATTTTCAGCGAGGTTGATCTTTTTGAATTCAAGCTGTTTTTGTTTCCCATCATAGATAGGCAGTGAGAAATTCAGTCCGAAGCTCGTACCGAAATTCCGATAGAGGTAAGCAGGTTGAGAACCGAGGATCCCCCCATCAGCAAACCAGCTGAGCTTGGGCTTATAGTTTACGCTGGTCATAAGCTTGCGGTTATTGATCTGGAGACTGTCAATCCGGAACCCCACCAGGAATCTGGAGGAGGAAACACCTACAGGAGCCATTCCGTTGATGTTCGGGGGAGAAAGTTTAGGCAGAGCCGTATCGGTAATACCACAAAGCAGGTTAAGTGCATGTATATCGGAACAGTATTGGAACTTTTGTTGGTTCAATATGATTTCCTGTGATTGGAGGGCCACCTGGAATGTTGTATAATCGAATGTCTTGTAGACACCCTTTTCTGTTAATGATTTGAGTACCGTGCTTTCTTCCGTAAGCAGTTGAAGAATAGTATTTGCATGTTCGATCGCGATAATATCTGCATATGCCAGAATATACTGGGAGGTAATGTCCCTGGTCAGTTCATGTTCTGTTGTAATCCCTGAATTTCCGGCTGCCTGCCGCTGCAGGCTCAGGCTCTCGTATTGTGGGGCCAGAATTTGTTTATTAAAGAGGTTCTGGCTAACGCCCATGAGCAGCTCATAGTTACCCGAGTTAGTTACGGCATTGTCATATCCATATCCGTTTACGTTAGGGGCTACCAGTATTTGCCCCAGCATATTCACCTGTGGTTTACGCGTCGCTTTTATTTTCAGGCTGTCGAATGCAGTATTCTGTGCCTGGTTCCGGAAGTCATTCAGCTGAGGGTTATTGACCAGGGCTTGTTTGAGGTAATAGTCGAGAGCGCCGGTCTGAGCCTCTCCCCAACGGGCAGCAAACAGGAAAAGCAAAATGAGTACGATCTGTTTTCTCTTTTGCATGGTCAGGAGGAAGCTAATTGAAATTTCAGGAGCAACGAATGTATTCCCTCCTGGTATGAATAGCTCACGGCGATGCCTGATTCTTCGCAGATCTGTTTAACGATGGCCAGTCCAAGACCAAGGCTGTCGGAGCTGGCATCAGCCTTCCGAAAACGTTCGAAAAAACAGGAGGGATCTTCCGGAACGGATACTCCGGTATTGGAGATGGAGATTTCATCTTTGTTTGTCCGGACCGTAATATTCCCGCAGGGATGATTGTGTTTAATTGCATTTCCAAGAAGATTGGAAAAGAGGATATCTGCAAGTGCAGGATTCATTTCCTTTTCAGGCCCTCCCCGGAGATGCAAGTCAAGCACGAGGCCTTTATGATCAATAAGTTCTTTGAAAGGAATAACTCTGGCCTGGATGAGCTCATCAAATTTCACCATTTTGGTTTCGCCAAACTGTTTGTTTCCAATTCGTGTCAGAAGAATAAGGGCCTGGTTCAATTTAGAAAGTCTTCCTGCGCTTTCATAGGCATCTGAAATGAGTTTGATCTCTGCTTCTTTTAATCCTTCTGCTTGCATCAGCAGCTCCAGTTTTGTTTTAATAATGGCAAGAGGGGTCTGAATTTCGTGAGAAGCATTTTCAGAAAAATCTTTCAGACGGTGATAGTCTTCCGAAATTTTCTGGGTCATTTCATGAAGGACCTTGTTTAGTTCATCAAATTCTTGGATACCGCTGGAAGGGAAATTCAAAACATGGCCCTGGGAAACCGTAAATTCTTCGACCCGCGAAATGGATTCGTAGAATGGTTTCCAGAGTTTTTTAGAAATCCTCCGGTTTACTTCAAACATGACCAGCAAGAGCAGAGCAAAGAGAAAGAACATGGCTTTTCCGATTGCAATAAGAAGATCATCTTCTTCGAACAGGGCTTTCTTTATGGTAATCTTATAGGTGGAAGCCTGTTTCTCAGCTCTCTTTGGGGTATAGTAAAAGGTGTATTTCCGATAAGTAAGGTCTTCTTTGGCTTCCGCACTATAGATAGTGGTATCTCTTAAATATTCATCAGGTTGGGAGGATAGGTTGCACTTGCAATAAAGCTTGATGGATGCACCATCGCCTGGGCTCACAAAGTTCTCTGGAATGGCATCCATAACATCAAGATCATTCTTTATTGCTGCGGCCTTCATATGAAGTTGCTCTGTGACTTCTTCATTCATAATCCGGGTGAGCAGGAAATAGCAGACTCCTGTTCCGATAAGGAATACGATCAACGCAGCGGTAATATAATACCTGTTGGTTTTGCTGAGCAGCTTCACTTTTTGGCGAATTTATATCCGATACCGTAAACAGTCTGAATGTAATCTTCCGCTCCTTTTTCAAGAAGTTTTTTTCTCAGATTCTTAATGTGGGAATAGATAAAATCAAACGAGTCGGCTGTATCCATATCATCTCCCCAAAGATGTTCGGCAATGCTTTCCTTGGTGACTACCCTGTTTTGGTTGGAGATGAAGTAAATAAGCAGGTCGAATTCTTTCTTGGTAAGGACCACCGGTTTATGATGGATGTTTACCATCATTTCCTCCGGTACAATGCTGATTTCATGGAAGGCTATTTCTTTACTGCCTTTAAAAGTTCTTCTTCGAATGATGGATTTGATCCGGGAGTTCAGTTCACTCAGGTGGAATGGCTTGGTGAGGTAATCATCGGCTCCCAGGTCAAGTCCCGATATTTTATCATCGAGAGAGTTCTTAGCGGAAATAATGATGATGCCTGCTTCTGATCCTTTCTTTTTGAGGTCTGAAATGATTTCTAGTCCGCTACCCCCGGGAAGAGTGATGTCTACTACCACACAGTCGTAATCGTAGATATCGGCTTTGAGCCCGGCACTCTGAAAATCAGTGGCTAGCTCACAGGTGTGTCCTTCTTCCCGCAAATAGGTGAGAATAGAATCTGATAAGGCTGTTTCATCTTCAATCAGAAGGATTTTCATAAACTTTGCTGTTGTGGCACCCAATAGGGTATCCGAACAAAGTAAGTAAAAGATTCTGGATTAAATCTGATTAGAATATCAGGATCAGGAAACAGATGGATTGCCGAATTTTTTCAGGGTGCGGTAATGGGAAGAAATGGCTCCCAGAAAAGTGTTTTTGTTGTAATAGGAGATATCGTATTTCTTAGCCACCTTTTCAACGATTCTCGAAATCTCAGGATAGTGGATACTGCAGATCTGAGGGAAGAGATGGTGCTCCACCTGAAAGTTCAATCCACCCACAAACCAGGTGATGACGGGGTTCTTGACGGCGAAATTAGCGGTCGTTTCCATCTGATGTACCAGCCAGGCATTATCCACAAAACCTTCTTCCGGTTCAGGATGATCTGTATCTTCAATGACATGAGCTAACTGGAATACGATGGTGATGATAAACCCCCCTACCAGATGCATGCAAACAAAACCAATAAGCGTGTGCCACCAGGGGATAGGAAGGAACACCAGAGGAACAACCAGGATATAGGAATAATAAAATATTTTGAAGGCCAAAAGCTTGATAATCTCTTTCGTAGGATGAGTATTATCCTTGTATCTGAAAATCTTGTTATAATCAGTATAGAAAACCCAGCTTAAGCTGAGCATGGTATAAGCAAGAAAAGCCAGGACATGCTGAAGGCGGTGCACTGCTCTGTGTGGGGCATTAGGAGAGAGACGAAGGAACTTGACAACACTCAGATCTTCATCTTTTTCATATATATTAGTAAAGGTATGGTGTTTGATGTTGTGCTTGATCTTCCACATATAATCATTGGCCCCTACCAGACTCATGGTCATACCCAGAACTTTATTTACTTTTTCATTCGATGAATATGCACTATGTAATGCATCATGAGCGATGCTGAAGCCAATGCCCGAAAGTCCGGTTCCCATAATTAAGGCCAGGATCAGCATGGTGCCTTCCCCAAAATGACCAAATAGGATGAGGAAATAGGGAACAAAGTAAAGGGAGAGCATACAGACGGTCTTCAATACCATCCTGTAATCGGCGTGTTTGGAAATATGATTGGACTCAAAGTACTTGTTTACGCTGTCCTTCAGGTCTTTAACAAAGTCAAGGTATTTTTTGTTGTTGAATTTTATCCTTGGTTGCATGATTCTTATTTGAAGGCGCAAAGTTAGTGTAATTTTTTTAATTTTAGCTGATAGAGCAGGCTCATACCATCAAGATACAAACATCCGAATGATCCTAAAGTGCTTATGAAAACAATATGTAATGGATTGAAAGTCATAGAACTATCTAATGTCTTGGCAGGTCCATCGGTTGGTATGTTTTTCGCGGAGCTGGGGGCAGAGGTGATAAAGGTTGAGAACAAAACGACTGGAGGAGATCTTACGAGGAAGTGGAAAACCCCTTTGGAAGATCCGGATTCAAGACTGTCTTCATATTATGCTGCTGTTAACTGGGGGAAAAAGGTGAGGATGGTTGATTTGACCGTTCTGGCGGAACGGGAAGAGGTTTATGAACTTATAACCGAGGCTGATATTGTCATTTCTAATTTCAGAGCAGAGGAGGATAAGCGACTGGGGATGAATTATGAATCTCTTCGAAGGGTGAATCCTAAAATCATATTAGGGAGTATCAGTGCCTATGGGATGAATGATAGCCGGCCTGGATTCGACCTTGTACTTCAGGCCGAAACGGGCTTTATGTCTATGAACGGTACTCCCGAAAGCGGCCCTTTAAAGATGCCCGTGGCCCTTATTGATATTCTTGCAGCTCATCAACTCAAGGAAGGAATACTGCTGGCTTTGATACGGAGGATGCAAACCGGAGAAGGGACCCATGTAGATGTTTCACTCTATGAAGCAGCATTGGCTTCTCTTGCAAACCAGGCCTCCAATTATCTGGTAGCAGGTTTTGTTCCTGGTCTGAGCGGGTCCCTGCATCCGAATATTGCGCCTTATGGGGAAATAATAATCACCAAGGACCACAAGAAAATTGCCCTTGCGATCGGAACGGACAGGCAATTTACAGGTTTGTGCAGGGTCCTTGATTTGACGGACCTGGTTGCTGATCCTCGTTTTGAAACCAATATAAAGAGAATAGCTAACCGGGGCCTGCTTCATGACATGCTCCAGAAGGCTTGTTCAGAGATTGATTCACAGCCATTCTTGAGGAAAACGAGTTCAGAAGGGGTGCCCGCAGGTTTGATTTCGAACCTGCAAGAAGTTTTTTCGAATCCTAAGGCAATACCAATGATTCTGGAAGAAAACACCGAAGAAGGTAATATCAGATGCGTTAGTACTATAGCGTTCAAAGGTTTGCCTGAGTTTTAGGATGTAAGATATGTTGAAAAAAAGGAGAATTCGTACCCCTTAAATAGATGTTTTGTCGTATATTTGTACAATAATCCGGTCTCTTCCCTGCTGATGAATAAAAGGTTACTTCTTATCATAATGCTGATTATACCATTATTAGCCGACGCCCAATTCAGGCGGAAGCGATATAAGTATGAAGTATGTTTGAATTTTGGCGGAACCAATTTCCTTGGAGATGTTGGAGGATCCGATCAGATCGGAACCCACTTTCTGAAAGATTTTAACTATCAGGTTACCCGTCAGGTAATCGGACTAGGCCTCAGGTATAAAACCAACCGATATTGGGCTATAAAAGCAGATTTTAACTGGGGTGAGGTTGGGGGAGATGATGCACTTTCCAAAGAGCCGTTCCGCAATAACCGAAATATCAATTTCAAATCCATCATTCTGGAACTGTCAGTCCGGGCAGAAGGTTACTTTACAAAGGAACAAGGCGGTCACTTGTATCGTCTGAAAAACGTGCACGGGATGAGACGGAAAGATATCCAGGCTTATTTCTTTGGCGGAGCCGGTGTGTTTTATTACAATCCTAAGGGGAAGTATATTGACGGGCAGTATTACGCACTTCGTCCATTGCATACCGAAGGACAAGGCCTTCCGGGCGGATCTAAACCCTATGGTTCTTTCAGTATGTGTTTCCCATTTGGACTTGGTGCCAAGTTTGCCATCGACCAGAAATGGAGTGTTGGAATTGAATATGGTATTAGGTATACGCTCACAGATTATATTGACGATACCGGTGGGAAGTATTATGATAATAAAACCATACGGGCCCAATATGGGGATATCGCTGCCTATTTTGCCGATCCCTCCCTTCACCGCATGCCTGTTGGATACGGAGGAGACAATACAAATTCCTACCAGGCAGCTGCAGGGCAGGAGCGAGGAAACCCCAAATACCGGGATGCTTATATGTTCATGACCATCAATGTGAATTACAAGATTCCTTATTCTCATCACCGGACTCGGTCTAAGTTCTAAGTTCTAATTTCTTCCTGCCACATGAGAATTATTTCGCCTGATTCTCCGGAATTATTCGACCAGTATTTTAACCTGCGTTATGAAGTTCTTCGTAAGCCTTGGAACCAGCCCTATAGTTCAGTAAAGGATGATCTGGAGGAAAGCTCCCTGCATGCCATGCTCCTGGATGAGCAGGATCAGATTGCAGGGGTCTGCCGGATGCACTTTAATTCAGAAGAGGAAGCACAACTTCGCTATATGGCCATCAGGCCCGACCTCCAGGGGAAAGGTTATGGAAAATTATTGTTGGATTATTTTGAAGACCTGGCATCGAGACATAAAAGAACAAGGATATTGCTTCAGGCGAGAGAGGATGCTGTTTCCTTTTATCTTCGTAATGGATATGAGGTGAAGGAGAAATCCTATCTGATGTGGGGTATCATACAACATTTCAGGATGGAGAAACCTATTCTCTAAGACACTTTTTCCTGGAGCAGTTTCAGGAGGACCTTCGCGTCTTTCTCCTCTAGCTCCCTTCCGAAAAGAATTTCCTTGCCATAATACCTGAACGAAAGCGTTTCACCTCCCACCACCCAGTAGGAGCTCATGAAGTGATTTACAATCTCCCCCTGACTCTTGCTGTATTTACCCAGATCCTGAATAGATTCAGTCTGATAGTCATGAATTTTTCCGGCGCCCCGATTATCCTGTTTGTAGAAGAAATGCCCTTTTCCGATTTTTATGATTTCTTTGCCAAACTTTCTCCAGGTGTAGGCCTTCCATACTTTATATTCAAAGTAAACCCAGAATCCAAGCCATACCAGGAGCATGGTTTTCATTTGTCCTGCAGGAACATAAAACAAGTAAACAAGCATTGCGATACCTCCCAGGGTCCAGGCTATGGTCCAGGTCAAAAGCAGGATATTTTTTTTCTTATCTGAAAAAGAGGATACAACAATGCTAAGCTCATCCTCTTTTTGCACATAGGTTATCCTTTTACCAATATATTCCATACACTATCGGATTGAGACGCAAAATTACGATCTTCGCACATACGATCAACTTAAATGAAAAATTACAAACTTCCTCCGTTACTGCTTCTGGTATTACTGGTTTTGCACTTCTCCCTGGCTTCAGCTCAATCGGCCGGGAAGTTGTTTAAAACAGGGGCCAGAGAGATGAAAGCGGGGAAGTACACTGAAGCCCTGAACGATTTTACAAAATCTCTTGAACTGAAGCCTGGAGTACTCAAAGTGCTGATGGACCGGGCAAAGGCCTATGAAATTATCAAACAGCCGGAAAAGGCCCTGGCAGATTATAATCAAGCGCTGATTCTGGATCCGAAAAACTACAAGCTTTATATTAAAACTGCGGAGCTGAATATGGCAATGAACCGGTATTCAGAAGCCCTCACCATACTTCATAAGCTCGTGCTTTTTGATGAATGGAACAGAGACGGACTCGAGAAAATCATCTGGTGTCATATCATGCTCAAGCAGTTCAAAGAAGCTGCCGAGCAATGCGACCGGATTCTGAAAGGAGATAAACATCATTATATCAAACAGGATCATATTGTTAATTTTTATAATGGAATCATTCAGGATAGTTTGAAGGATTATCAGAGTGCTGTGCTCTCCTACATCAAAGCTCTTTCCCTTATTCCGAACCCTTCCTCCGGTAACAGAATCAGTTCAGAATTCAAGACTTATTATGTGAATCTGGCAACCGCCCAGTTCCATCTGGGGCAGTTTGACGAGTCCATTAAGAACTATACCATTGCCTCTACACTCGATCCGGCTGATACTGTTCAACCCCATAATTACCGGATCTTTTACCTACGGAGCTATCCTTACCAGGGTAAATCGGATTACACAAATACCCTCGGTGATCTGGATCATGCACTTGCGATGAACCCCAAAGACAAAGACATCTTTCTGCGAAGGGCCGCAGTGTATCAGAAAACAAGTAATTATCAGAGTTCCATCAGCGATTATACCAAGGCCATACAGCTTGACAGCACAAATCTTCTTTCCTGCAGAGAACGGGGAGCCTGTTATCTAGAGCTGGGTAACTACAAGGATGCAATATCCGACCTTCAGAGAGCTCATCTCCTGAGTGCGAAAGATGAGCGAACTGTTGAATTACTTGGATTATCTGAGAAAAAAAATTATGAGGCGAACAAAGAGAACGATGCTCCGGAAATAAAGATTGAATACCCGATAGCAGACATCATGAATTTCATTAATATTTATGAGAATCAGCTGGATGTTATTGTAAGCGGATTGGTACGGGATAAAAGCAAACTTAAATTCATAAAAGTGAATGGGATTGATGCGGAGGTGAAAGATGAAGAACGTTCCCATTATTTTAAATGTCGGGTACCGGTCAACTCCGGACTTCAGAAAATAGAGGTAAGCGCTTCCGATATATATTCTAATATAGGTACGGCTGCCTTGAAAGTTGGGAAACTCATAGATGACTCCAGGGTATGTGTCACATTCCGAGGAAAGCTCATTTCGGATGATTCCAAGAAAACACCGGTTGCCAATCAGGCTATTTACATGTGTAATGAACATGGTGAGGCCATGTATGCTGCAAGAACGGATGAAACAGGAGAGTTTAAGTTTTATAAGCTTCCGTTTGACAAAAATTATATTCTTACGCTCGATCTTGGTGATTCACCTTTATCGCTCACACAAAAATTTATAATTACGGATTTACATGACAAACCTATTCTTCATGCCGAGTCAGGTGGGAAGGCCCGGTATAAATTTCAAGTGCTGCAGGCTGATTACAAGGCCATGTCTCTGATGACCATGGATGATGAGCCACTGAAGGTAGATCTCAAAGGTAAATTACTGGCAGATAATGATAACCGTTCCCCTCTTGCCAATATTAATGTTCAACTTGTTAATGAGAAAGCGGAGGTGCTTTCTACTCAGAAAACCGATGCTTATGGATTCTTTCTATTTCCGGGGGTCTTGCCTGATTTGAGCTATTCTTTTCGAATCGACTCTGCGGATACCAGACTGATACCGGTCAATAAGATTATCATAACCGATATCCGTGGCAAAATAATCAAAGAAATATCCAAAGGGGTGTTTGGCTATTTCATCTATGAACCTCTCGGCACTGAACGCAGTATGCTTTCGGTTATCTCTGAGCCAGATCCCTGGCTGAAAGCTATAAAGCTGAATAAAGATAACTCCCATCTAGAAATTATCGACAATCTCTATTATGAATCAGGAGCATTTCAGATTATGCCCTCCTTTGAACCGGAGTTGAATAAAGCTGTTAATTCAATGAAGGAAAACCCGAAACTGATCATGGAGATTCAATCGCATACGGATGCCGTGGCAGGGGATGATTACAATATGGAGCTCAGTCAGAAGCGGGCATCGGCTGTAGCGGAGTATATGATCAGTAAAGGAATTGACAAGAAAAGGATCACGGCTAAAGGTTATGGGGAGACTCAGCTCATCAACCGTTGTTCAAATGGAGTAGATTGTTCTGATGCGGAGCATAAACAAAACCGGAGGACCGTTTTTAAATTGAGTTATCCTTCCAAATAGGAGAGGAGCGGTTCCCGAAAATTGCACTTCCGACACGAACCATTGTACTTCCTTCTTCAACAGCCATTTGATAATCACTGCTCATTCCCATGGAAAGAATCGCCGGCTGAAAATTCGGGGAGGGAAGAATCTCTTTTTTAATCATTTCAAAAAACACTTTCAGGCTCTTGAATTCTTTTCTTACCTGGATGCGGTCCTCTGTATTTGTAGCCATTCCCATCAAGCCGACAATGCGAACATGCTTCAGTGCTTTTAATTCCTCAGATTGAAGCAGGGCATAGACCTCCTGAAAATCAAGCCCGTATTTGCTTTCTTCAGAAGCGATGTATATCTGGAGCAGGCAATCTATCACCCGTTTGCATTTCTCGCCCTGTTTGTCTACTTCTTTGAGCAGCTTCATACTGTCGATGGAATGAATCAGATTTACAAAAGGGGCAATCTCTTTTACCTTATTGCTCTGAAGATGGCCTATAAGGTGCCATTGTATGTCTTTAGGAAGAACCTTTTCTTTCTGTACGAGCTCCTGAACCTTATTCTCTCCAAACATCCGGTGACCGGCATTATAGGCTTCCATTATCATTTCAACCGGATGTGTCTTTGTAACAACAATAAGTCTCACAGAGGCAGGTAAGGAGGAAGTAATATCTGAAAGGTTTGCAGGTATGCTCATGCGGAAGAAGAATATTATTCGGAGAGGCTGTAGATTACGAGGCCGCTTCTCATCTTGGGCTCTACCCAGGTTGTTTTAGGCGGCATGATGTTATGCGTGTCAGCAATGAGCTTGAGTTGTTCCATGGAAACAGGGTAAAGGCCGAAGGCCACCTTGGCTTTCCAGTTATCCACCTGGTTCTTTAATTCTTCTGCTCCTTTAATGCCGGAAACAAATCCGATGCGTTTGTCTGTCTTGAGGTCATGGATGTTGAGTATAGGGCTGAGCAGATGTTCGGTAAGGATGTAGGCATCCAGAGATCCTACCGGTTCTTTATCGTGTACGATACCGGCTTTGGGTTTAAGAGCATACCAGTTTCCATCCAGATACATACTGAATTCGTGCTTCTTCCGGGGCTTGTAGATGGCAGTCCCTTGTTTCTCAACTTCGAAAGAATCCTTAAGTCTTTCCAGGAATGAAACATCGTTCAGGCCGTTAAGATCTTTTACCACCCGGTTAAAATCAAAAATCTTAAGTTGGGTTTCAGGGAAGAAAACACCAAGGTAGTAGTTGTATGGTTCTTTTCCGGTATGGTTCGGGTTCTTTTCTCTTCTGCTCTTGCCCAGCAGGGCAGAGGAGGCAGAACGGTGATGTCCGTCAGCTATATAAATAGAAGGGATGTTCCGAAAGCGCTCTTCTATAAGAGAAACTTTTTTTTGGTCGTCGACCAGCCAGAGTGTATGTCTCACTTTATCGGTGGTAGTGAAATCATATTCAGGTCTGGAATTTGTGATTTCCTCGGTCAGTTTGTCGATGACCACATCATTCGGATAACTGAATAATACCGGTTCTGCATTGAAGTCACACACTTCCAGATACTGTTTGAGCTTTTCTTCCCGTTCTGTGAGGGTTTGTTCATGCACTTTGATGACCCCGGAGAAATAATCATCAATGCTGCTGCAACCGATTAAGCCGGTAGATACAGATCCATTTTTTTGCTGGCGGTAAATGTAATAGCAAGGCTTCCTATCTTGGATAAAAATATTTTCTTCGTGAAATTGAAGATACCGAGCCTTGACTTTTTCAAGCCTTTCTTTGGACCCGGGTTTTGTCCGCTGTCCGTCTGCAAAATCAGGATTGATAACATGTAAGAAGGTGTATGGATTGCTCCTGAGTTTTTCTTTCAGATCTACCGGGGAATACCCATCAACCGCGCGTGAAGCAACCAGATGAACCTTATCGGTTGAAGGTCTTATTCCACAAAAAGGGATAATTGTAGCCATAAGTGATGTACGCTGCCCATGGTCATCCTGAATCGTACCAGGGCAGGATAAACGTATTTGAAGAATTAGGTTACTTCAATTTTTCAATGATGAGTTCTGCCAGTTCTATTCCAATTCTTTCCTGAGCTTCTTCGGTGGCAGCACCAATATGTGGGGTCAGAGATATTTTGGGATGTGAGAGCAAATCAGGGTTAGGTGTAGGCTCGTTCTCGAAGACATCCAGTCCCGCATGGGCTACCTTGCCTGAGTTAAGGGCAACCAGGAGGTCTATTTCATCAATTACTCCGCCCCTTGCAGCATTGATCAGGACGACACCGGTTTTCATTTGTTCAATCTCCTTCATAGCAATAACCTTTCCTCCCGGAACATGGAGGGTGATGAAGTCGGCATTTTTGAGAACCTTCTCCATAGGAACAGTATGAATATGCACTTTTACATCGCCGGCTCCCGGGATATCCAGATGAAGCATCGCTTCAGCCAGAAAGGGGTCATAAGCTTCCACCTTCATTCCGCAGCCCAGAGCTATTTTTGCAACGGCCTGACCGATTCTTCCAAAACCAATGATGCCGATTGTTTTTCCTTTCAGTTCAATACCCTTGGCGTATTTCTTCTTGAGACTGTCAAACTGAGTTTGACCATTGGATGGCATCTGCCGGTTGGAGTCATATAGAAAGCGTACGATATTAAAAAGATGTGCAAAGACCAATTCAGCAACGGAGTGAGAAGAAGCTGCCGGGGTATTAATAACCGAAAGGCCTTTTCCTCTTGCGTAATCAACGTCAATATTATCCATTCCTACCCCGCCTCTCCCAATAAGCTTCAGATGGGAGCAGGAGTCGATTACTTCTTTACGAACCTTGGTGGCACTTCTTACGGTGAGACCAACATAACGATGCGCATTGAGTTCTTCGATCAGCTTATCCTGTGCCACTTTTTCAGTGATAACAGTGAAGCCAGCTTTTTCAAGGAGGGCTTTGCCGGTGGTGTCTATACCATCGTTAGCGAGAATTCTTTTACTCATAATTTACAGGTTGTCGGAGATGAAGATTTTCAGCCCTTACTTTTTTCAAAGGCTTGCATAACATTAACCAATACCTGCACGCTTTCAAGCGGAAGGGCATTGTAAAGAGAAGCACGGTACCCGCCAACATCACGGTGACCACGAATTCCGCTGATATTAGCTTCTTTCCACATCTTATCGAATTCAGGTTCCAGCTCCGGTTTGTTCATCACGAAGCAAACGTTCATGTTAGACCGATCTTCCTTTTCACAGGTTCCTTTGAAGAGAGAATTGCGGTCTATCTCCGAATACATAGCCTGAGCCTTAGCCTGATTTATCTTTTCAATCCATTCCACACCTCCGTTTTTCTTCAACCAGCGCAAGGTTAAAAGAGAAACATAGATCGGGAATACAGGCGGTGTATTATACATACTTCCTCCTTTGATATGAACGCGGTAATCCATCATGCTGAGCATAGGGCGACCTGTTTTGCCAAGTAAATCTTCACGAACAGCAACCATCGTAGATCCGGCAGCACCCATGTTTTTCTGAGCACCGGCATAGATGAGGCTGAATTGCTTTCCATCTACCTTACGGCTGAATATATCGGATGACATATCACAAACTATTGGTACCGGTGTTACGGGCCACTTCTTCATCTGGGTTCCGAAGATCGTATTGTTGGAGGTAATATGCAGATAGTCCAGATCTTTTGGAACAGCAAACCCTTTAGGAATGAAATTAAAATTATGGTCTTCAGAAGAAGCGAGAACCTTTGTATTACCAATAATTTTTGCTTCCTTAATAGCTTTTCCTGCCCAGACACCAGTGTTTACATAGCCTGCAGTACCATCAGCCCGGAGCAGGTTTAAGGGCACCATACCGAACTGCATACTGGCTCCTCCACCCAGGAACATTACTTTGTAATTATCATCGAGCATGAGCAACTCCTTTGTGAGGGCCATTGCTTCATCGATTACATTTTCAAAATTCTTGCTCCTATGGGAGATCTCGAGAAGACTGAGATGAAGATTGTCGAAATTGATACAGGCTTCGGATGCTTGTTGGAGCACCTCCTGAGGAAGGATTCCTGGGCCCGCACTGAAATTGTGTACTTTCATATGGGATTCTTTGTTTTTGTTGGCAGGTGTTTGGGAAGAAATAGAGGAAGAATTCATGTCTTTGGTTGTTATTTGTTTGTGAGACAAACCATAGTCTGAAAGCAAGTTCAGAATATTGCCCGAAATTTAGCAATTATACAAGAATCAGAGGGCTGAATTCGGGTTTATTTTTTACTAGCAGGTTCCGGAGGGATGCCTTTAGTGAGTTTTAGGCGGACCTGATATATTGTTGGGTTTTTTAGTGGTTTCACCCCTAGGGTCTTCATAATATTTATCATTCCTGGTTTTAGGGTTCAATGCATTCACATCTGGAATATATTGCCATTTCCCTTTCTTGAAAACCAGCCCGTTGTAGCTTCCATCCATGACATAATTCTCATAAATTCCTTTCCCTTCAGGTGATTCAGGTGCAAGATTATCAAATATAATCATCTTCTTTTCTTCATTGTATTTTAACGCCATGATCATCTCTGCTCTGAATTCAAATACAATGCGCTTCTTGGGAGTCTTCCCCATATTGAAAATATTCTCTCCGAAATGAGGTGTACCTTCTCTGTCGAACCAGAGTACTTCAATGAGTTTTCTCCAGGTTTGGTTGTTGTGTCCATCCCATGCAAGCAATGTGTAATAAGTATTTTTGCCTGACTTATTTTCAATAATCTTATAGTATAGAGCCCCGAACCACTTCTTGCAATCGAGGCTTTGAGATTCCGCATTTTTTATTTCCGATGATTTGTCAACCAGCGTAAACAGTTCCGTTTTCTTTGTTTTTGCATTTATATGCTGAATGAAACCACAGTAGAACATGCTCCCGTCCTCCTTTTGGATATTCCAGTCATAAATCTTAAAGGAAGCATCTGGGGATTTGAGTTTTCCGATATCCGAGAGAGAATCAAATCCATAATCGAAAGAGCCTTCCAGTTTCAGGGTTTTCTCGAGATAATCCGAGAAAAAGGCATTGGCCTTATTTCTGGCTTCATCGGTTTTATAATGGAAGAGTTTCTTAGCAAGTACCCGCAAAGAATCTTCAGCTTTGGAAAGCTGACTTTGCTCTGCATTCATCGGGAAGATGGATAGGACAAAGAAGAAGGAAAGTAAAAGAAATATACGTCTTTTCATCCTATAATGAATAACGTAAATTTCGGAATAATATTACTCGAAAGCAAATGGTCTTTCGACTACGCTGGACAAAAGCTTACAGGTGTAAAGAGCTCTTCTTGGCAAGAAGTTCCTCCTTGCTTTCCCGGTAGTTTTCATCATCCACACAACAATCGACCGGGCAAACAGCGGCACATTGAGGCTCATCATGAAAGCCAACACATTCTGTGCATTTATCGGATACAATATAATAAAGGTCCATAGAAACAGGAGTCTGAGCGGCACCTGCATCTACATGCAGACCGCTTTTTGAATCAAAGTTGCCAGTCAGGCTGGTACCGTCTGCAAATCTCCATTCTGCACCTCCCTCGTAGATGGCATTATTCGGACATTCCGGTTCACAGGCTCCGCAGTTAATGCATTCATCGGTAATTTTAATTGCCATACATTTAATTATTAATTTCGCTTATCGCTAATCAGTAATTGATAACGTGGTAAGAAATCCAGGTAAAATTAGTAAAATTATTGTTAACCACCCCGCGAAAAATGGAACTGAAAGACAGAGTAAAGGCATTTGAGAAGCTGGGAGTATTTTTAAAAGAACAAGTTCGCGGTGAATGGACCGGAATGAATACAGAGCATGAGGTTTTTACAAAACTGCTCCTGCAGGTTAAAAATCACAATGCCTGGTTTACGGAAGCAGAGTTGAGTTCAGCCCTAAGCGCTATTGCATCCTCCCTCGAAACGAAGAACCTAGATAAGTGGGTGGAGCCATACCTAAAAGCTCTTTCCAGGCCCGGAGCCGAAAAGAAAGTGCTTGTGATAATGGCAGGCAACATTCCATTGGTAGGTTTCCATGATTTTATCTCCGTGCTGCTGTCAGGAAATCGTTTTCTGGGAAAAGTTTCTTCTGATGATCATCTCCTGCTCCCTTTTCTGGCAGCTATACTGCTCCAGTTAGAACCCAGGTTTAAAGACCTGATTGAGTTTGCAGAAGGCCAGGTGAAAGATATGGACGCGGTGATTGCTACAGGAAGTTCTAATTCATCCCGTTATTTCGATTATTACTTTGGTAAATACCCGCATATAATCCGTAAAAACAGGCATTCTGTTGCGATTATCACAGGCAATGAAAACGCTGAGGATTTTGCTCAGCTCGGGAAAGACATCTTTCAATATTACGGTTTGGGCTGCAGGAATGTATCTAAACTCTTTGTTCCAGAAGGATACCGCTTTGATCCTTTTTTTGAAGGGATCTATTCTTTTTCCCACATCCTGAGCAGCAATAAGTATGTGAACAACTATGAATATAATAAGACTCTGTATTTACTCAATAATGAGAAAATGCTTGATAATAATTTCCTTCTCCTGCGAGAGGACATCGCTCTTTCTTCCCCGATAGGGGTGATGTTCTATGAATATTATAAAGACGTGGAAAGCTTAAAATCCAGGCTTCACATGGATGAACCCTATATTCAATGCAAGGTTTCGAAAGCGGCGCAATTTCCGGGCACGCTTCCCTTTGGTCAGACCCAATGCCCGAATCTTTGGGATTATGCAGATGGAGTGGATACCCTGAAGTTTTTACTGAGCCTCTGAATTCACAACAACAGATACTCTAACTGAAACAGGATCTTAGTGCTGATAAGCACCAATGTCAGGACTTGCACCAGGTCTGGGCAAGGCGTTTAAATCTTGAGGGATTGGATGTGCGAGAGTCGCTCCTCTTCCAATTGCATAGGAGCTGGCTCCGATCCTTAGATTTCCATTTACATAATCTACAAAATCGGGAGGCTGATTTGTGAAATTTGCCGTGAAATGCTGAACAACGGCATTTGTATTTCCTGTTTTAAGGAGGCAACCATCGAAAAGAAAATTAAAGTGAAGTCCGCTGGTCATGTTAGAATCAGCCTTGATCTCCTCCGTTTGATCCCCATCCACAATACAATTATAAAAATGGGCACTATCCATATTCCTTCTCCAGATATTTCCGCTTACATCCGTATAATAATTCTGAATGAGAATACTCGGGGTGTTCCTGGAGGCGGAGGTATAATAATCTGAAAAGCTGCACTGACGGAAAGAATAGGAGCCACCAATGGTCATCGCTACGCAGGCTTGTCCGCAATTGGCAACAGCCACATTGTTTGCAACAATACTGGCGCCTCTTCCGTATATTCCAGCTACTGACATGTTCATAATGATGGTGTTCTGAAGCAGGAGGGTAGGGGCCCAGGGTGTGGACGGGCTGATGGTATCAACGAGCAGACCCACCGATCCGTTCCTCATAATGGCCCAGTTAATGGAGTTATTCTTACTCCCAGCACTTAACCAGATATTCCCCCATTGTCCTGGAATACCCGCATAATCCTGCTCAAGCCGGTCGCCTCCAAATGTTACTTCCTGGCTATGAGCACCGGCAATGTTTAAGGAACCTCCTTTATACACCCAAAGAACTGCGCTACTGTGCAGGTAAACCCTGGTACCGGGTAACATCGTCAATGTCGTACCAGAGTCTACAACCAAATAACGGTATATAAGGTGGGGTTTATCATTTTTCCAGGGTACGGAACAATCAGCGACAGAGTAGGGCACAGAACTTCCATCGGAAAGGAGGATATAACTGGTTGGTTTGTGCAGATAAACATCCTGGCCCACGGCCTCGAGGATTACATGTTGCCTATGCCCGTTTATATCAAACAGGATAGAATCAGCCACAATCATAGTCATGCTCCCAAGCGGGTTGATGGTGACCTTCACAAAGATGTATAAACTGTCTTTGGGTGCCAGCATAATATTCTGCAAACCACTCACGAGCAGTGTTGATCCATCCACATTTACATGGTAAGAAGAATTCGCCCCTCCGGCAAGACGAATGTTGGAGATGTTAATAGGTTGATTATAAGTATTCCGAACCAGGAAGTGCCGGCTTGCGGAACCAATACTGTGGAAGACGGTATCAAAAAATACGGTATCCTGGGAAAACCGGAGCCTGGCCGAAGTATCTGTAAGTAGTTTATCTTTTTTACACGAAAAAATCGAAAAAACAAGAGTAAAACAGACAAAAAGGGAGAAGAATTTTCGGAACATCCGGTCAGATTCAGGGTTTAAAGATACATAAACACCCCTAGAACGCTTTAAAAATCTAAATATTTTACAGATTAAATCTTTGATTTCAGTATTTTTTCCTATTTTTGCAATCCTAATTAAAAAAAACGATTTAAGATGAAAAAAGGAATTCACCCTGAAAACTACAGATTTTGTGTGTTTAAGGATATGTCGAACGAGTATACGTTCCTCACCAAATCATGTGCTGAAACCAAAGATACATTAGTATGGGAAGACGGGAAAGAATACCCGCTTATCAAGCTTGATATTTCCCACATGTCTCACCCGTTCTATACCGGCAAGATGAAGTTTGTGGATACTGCTGGACGTATCGATAAGTTCCGTACAAAATACGCGAAAAAGACTACTGCAAAAGATACCAAAGAGGAGACCAAGTAAGCTTCTTTTTTAAATAATTCTGATTCCCTTCCGGCTTTGCCGGGAGGGAATTTTTGTTTGGCCCCCTCCTGGCTAAAGACTTAAGCCCACCGAAACATAGGTAGCTGACTATTATTTTGGTGAAATAATTGAAGAATGTGTATTTTAGCAGGGTATGAGTAAATCCCAAGCCAAAGGTTCCAAATCATCTCCGAAATCGACTACCCCCGGGAAATGGATTTGGCCAGCTTTAGTCTTTGTCCTGAGCTTTCTGCTTTATTCGAACTCCATTGGCAATTTCTACGCCCTGGATGATGATATCTATACCCGTAAAAACGAATACATCAAAGAAGGGGGCCTTTCCTCCATCCCAAAAATCTTCAAGCAAGGTTCGCTGATGGGATTTAATAAACAGAATGATGCGAACTACCGTCCCATAGTCTTGCTTGATTTTTGGGCGGAGACCGCTATTTTCGGAGAAAATCCCTACGTCAACCATTTTTTTAATGTGCTCTTTTTTGCCCTCGGTTGTGTTGTTTTATACTGGTTCCTGCTCCGGCTCCTCCGTGCCTATAATCCATATATAGCCCTTTTCATTACACTCCTATTTATTCTGCATCCTATCCATACGGATGTAGTGGCAAATATTAAAAGCCGGGATGAATTGCTGGGCTTTCTGTTTGGAATAACCTGTCTACTGAATGTGATGAAATATATTCAAAGCTCTAAAGACGGTGAGGAAACCAGTCCGGATTATAAATACCTCGTTTTTGCATGTATCACTTTATTTCTGTCTGTACTTTGCAAAGAAAACAGTGTAACCATGCTTGTGATTATTCCGGTCATGATATTCACTTTTACGGAACTTTCCATAAAGAAAGTACTGTTGAACACTATTCCTTTTGCGGCGATCCTGGCTGTATATTTCCTGATCCGGGCCAACGTACTGAGCAGCCTGACATTTAAAGATCTTAAGATAGACACCGTCAATAATTCTCTGATGGCTGCCACCAATGTGTCGGATATGTATGCTACCAATTTCACATTGATGGGCCGTTATCTGCGTCTTCTTTTCTTTCCATATCCCCTCAGTTGGGATTATTCCTACAACACCTTTCCGATTGTAAGCTGGACCGATTACAGGTCTTTTGTCCCGACACTTATTTACCTGGCCATGATAGGCTATGCTGCCATCCGGGTGTGGAAGAGGGATGTGTATGCCTTCTGCATTATATTTTATATTTCAACACTGATTCTCACCTCCAATCTGATCGTTAAAATCCTTGCCACCTTTGCCGAACGATTCCTGTTCCTGCCTTCCGTGGGCTTCTGCATTGCTGTCGTTTTTCTCCTCGCAAAGGCCTTTTCACTCGATATGAAAACCTCGAAACTGACTCTGCCTTCCAATATGCGTTATATCCTGATCGGAGTCTGTGTGCTTTATGGCATTGAAACCGTTTCACGGGTGCCCGACTGGAAAAACAACCTCAGCCTTTTTACATCCGGGCTCGATACACAACCCAATAGTTCCCGTGCCCATTTTGCGGTTGCAAGTGAGTACCGTGTCAAAGGAGAGGCGGAAGGAAACCCGGTTGCCAGAGAACAGTTTTTGAACACTGCGCTCAGGGAATATGAGCGGGGTCTGAAGATCTGGGATAAAGACCCGGAAGTTTATTTCAACGTGGGCATCACATATGCTGCCATGGGGAGAAAAGATAAAGCAATTGAATATTACAACAAGGCTCTTGAAATAAGGCCTTCCTACGGAGGAGCCCGGAATAACCTTGGTGTATTTTATTTTAATGATAAGAATTACGACAAAGCACTGGAATGTTTTAAAGGAACGGTGAAATACGACAGTCTATATACGGATGCTTATGCAAATATTGGTGCGGTGTATGAAAATACCGGCAAACACAAAGAAGCACTCGAAGAGTTCCAGAAAGCTATTCACCTGAATAAAGACGCTTTTTCGGTGTATGAAAATATGTCAAGGACAAGCGCTGCCATGCATGATAGCGCCGCTGCAAAAGATTATGCATCCACCGCAAATATGATTAAAGAAAGACTGTCAAAAATAAAACCGATGCTTGCAGAAGGCGAATATAAATTTGGCTCCGTTACTAAACTTATAATCGCAACACTGATTTGTTTTCTTTTGCTCTGTTATCGTGCCCGGAAAATGTCCGCTTAAAACTTATCCATGGATCTTAAATTTAATCTCCAGTCTTATCCTTGTTCGGTCTGCGGTAGTAGCGATTTTGTACACAAATACAATATCAAAGGCTTTGATATTGTTCAGTGTAAAGCCTGCTCTTTTGTTTATGTAAATCCCCGTATCAAGACAGAGGAACTTTATAAATTATATTCAAGCGACTATTTCAATAATACCCAGTTCGGATATGAAAACTACGAACTCAATGCCCGGCTGAGGATTATGACATTTGAAAAGTGGTATTCACTCATCATGCCTTACCTCGGACCTAAAAAAGGAAAAGCACTGGATATAGGATGTGCTGCCGGTGATTTTATTGAGGTTCTGATGCGCAATGGCTGGAAAGATGTGGAAGGAATAGAATTGGACCCAACCATGATCGGAAGGCTTCATGAGAAAAAAATACAGGTTTCCACTATTCCTCTCGAAAAGATGGAGGCCACTCGAAAGTACGACCTCATCACCCTTTTTGATGTGATAGAGCATCTTCCCGGCCTGGCCGAAGCACTGAATAAACTTAAAAACATTCTTGAAGCAGAAGGTACCATTGCCCTGATCACGCCTGATTATTCTTCTACTCAGAGGAAGATTTTCGGGAAAAGATGGTTTCAGTATAAACCATACGAGCATATCCAGTACTTTACCCCCGATAGCCTGGCCCAGGCTTTGAAACCACATGGCCTCAAAATCATTCATCATTCAGCCAGCGGGCAATGTGCGGATGCAGAATTTCTTGGAAGCCGCCTGGAGCGATACAATTTCAGAAGACTGGCCTCGTTATTCAATGGTATCACCGGATTGTTCGGTCTTAAGAACAAAGCCTGGTATGCGGATACCGGAAGTATGTTTGTCATCATTAAACACGACGATAAAGCATGAATCTGATCTTGTTTGATGATGAAACAATGCGGGGAAACCTGCTTCCACTAACCTTTACAAGGCCTGTAGCGGATATCAGAATAGGGATCCTGACGATTCGTGAAAAGTGGGAAAAAAGATTATCAACCCCTTCTTCCACACTAACGGAAACCTATCTTCAGGCAAAATACCCCATTCTGATCGATTCCACGAGGGACCATCTTTGGGTAAATGCAAGCATTTGTCCCAATGAATCGCTCCTTGCAGAAATAAAAGCGATTAAATCAGGCCAGGCCTTGTTTAAAGGATCTGTTTTGATAGCACTGAATTCAGGGAAAACCCCTGTCCATGATCAACATGGAAAGCTTATTGTTCCGGACGGGACAAATGAAATCGAAGCTAATTCTGAATTTATTCGGATTACAACTCCATGGGATATTTTCAAGCTGAACGGGGAGGCTCTGCAGGAAGATTATGAATTGCTTACCAAAGGACGTAAATCAAGTCCCCTCAGTGCCACGAATACGGCTCTTGGAAATAATATTTTTATCGAGCCTGGAGCAAAAATAGAGTGTGCTATTCTGAATTCGCTTACTGGCCCAATTTATATTGGCAGAGAAGCCGAAGTCATGGAAGGCTCGATCATCAGAGGACCTTTCTCTCTTGGAGAGCACTCTACCTTGAAAATGGGCGCTAAAATATATGGCCCTACTACTGTTGGGCCTTTCTGCAAAGCCGGAGGAGAAATCAGCAATTCTGTACTTCTGGGATTCTCAAACAAAGGTCATGACGGATTCTTGGGTAATTCGGTGTTGGGAGAATGGTGCAATCTCGGCGCGGATACCAATAATTCAAATCTGAAAAATAATTACGGAATTGTAAAGATGCATAACTATCTGGAAAACAAGCAGATTTCTACTGGATTGCAATTCTGTGGGCTGGTAATGGGGGATCATTCCAAGACGGGAATCAATACGATGCTGAATACGGGCACTGTTGTCGGGGTATGTGCAAATATATTCGGAGGAGGCTTCCCGAGCACTTTCGTACCTGACTTTTCGTGGGGGGGGACTGGTGGCATGGAGATCTACAAACTGGATAAGGCAATCGAAGTGGCTTCCCGGGTTTTGGAACGCAGATCCCTGGTATTGAATGAGAAAGATAAGAATATCCTGAGTCATATCTTTAAACTGACGGCCGGCTCAAGAGCTGAATACTAGGAGCAAGGGTGTGCCATTCTGTCTGTATTTCCCACATGGCATATCAATTGCTTTCTGAGGCCGAATGACAAACTGATTTTTATACACATGCAAGATAACTTTGGATTTGACCAAATGGCAATGAATAACATCGTTGATGATGATCACGAATTTATTCCCCTTCTTTCAACGGAAGACGAGGAACAGATGAATCAGGAAAAGCTTCCGGAGCTTCTCCCCATTCTTCCATTAAGGAATACTGTTCTTTTTCCCGGAGTTGTTATCCCTATTACGGTTGGAAGGGATAAATCGATCCGTCTGATCAAAGAAGCTTACAAAGCAGATCGCACCATCGGTGTAGTGTCACAGAAGAATGATAATGTAGAAGATCCTAAACCGGAGGAAATAAACAGTGTAGGGACGGTAGCCTACATCATCAAAATGCTGCGCATGCCTGACGGAAATACAACAGTGATCATACAGGGTAAGCGCCGCTTCATCATTGATGAAGTCACTCAGATGGAGCCTTATATGAAAGCAAAGGTTAAGGTTTTTCCGGAAACCCGACCGGCCAAATCAGATAAAGAATTCCAGGCTTTGGTCTCTTCCCTGAAAGATACTTCTCTGCATATTATTAAACAAAGTCCTCATATACCTACTGAAGCCTCTTTTGCAATAAACAATATCGACAGCCCTTCCTTTCTGATCAATTTTGTTTCTTCGAATATGAATGCTCCTGTTTCTGAAAAACAGAAGATGCTGGAAGTTGCCGATCTGAAGCAAAGGGCCACGTTGGTGCTTGCAAACCTCTCCAAGGAACTTCAAATGCTTGAGTTGAAAAATCAGATCCAGACGAAGGTGAAGGTGGACCTCGATAAGCAGCAAAGAGAATATTTTCTTCAACAACAGATGAAAACCATTCAGGAAGAACTGGGCGGAAACGGAACTGATCAGCAAGTTCTGGAGTTGCGTGAAAAAGCAAAGGATATGAAATGGCTGAAGGAAAATGCCGAAACTTTTGAAAAGGAACTGAAGCGCCTGGAAAGGATCAATCCGAACTCAGCGGAATTTTCTGTACAAATGAACTATCTGGAGATGCTTCTGGACCTTCCCTGGGGAGTTTATACCAATGACAAGTTTGATCTTAAACGCGCTGATAAAATTCTGAATGCGGATCATTTCGGACTTGAAAAAGTTAAGGAGAGAATACTTGAGCACCTTGCAGTATTGAAGCTGAAAGGGAATATGAAGTCGCCTATTATCTGCCTCTATGGTCCTCCCGGGGTGGGAAAAACATCTCTTGGTAAATCGATTGCCCGGGCACTTGGAAGAAAATATGTAAGGATGTCGCTCGGAGGGTTGAAAGATGAGTCAGAGATTCGTGGCCACCGGAAGACTTATATCGGTGCAATGCCCGGACGGATCTTACAGAATATCAAAAAGGCCGGTTCATCCAATCCCGTGTTCATCCTCGACGAAATTGATAAAGTTGGAAGTGATTTCCACGGTGACCCTTCTTCCGCACTGCTCGAAGTACTTGATCCGGAGCAAAACTCTACGTTCTATGATAATTACATAGAAATGGATTATGATCTCAGCAAAGTAATGTTTATTGCTACTGCGAACTCACTGAGCTCCATTCAACCGGCCTTAAGAGATCGGATGGAAATTATTGAAATGACCGGATATACGGTGGAGGAAAAGATTGAAATTGCAAAGCGCCATCTTGTACCCAAGCAACTGGAAGAACATGGTATGAAGAAAACCCAGCTTTCGCTCAGCCCTAAAATGATTGAGTATCTAATTGAGAATTATACCCGGGAGTCCGGCGTGAGGAGCCTGGAGAAAGTTATCTCCAAGATTATCCGCAGTACGGCCAAGAGTTTGGCAATGCGGGAAAAATTCAATTCCATCCCCGTTGAAAAAGACTTAGTGAAAATACTGGGTCCTGCCCATCAGAAAGACCGGTATCAAGGAAATGATGTGGCTGGTGTTGTTACCGGTCTTGCATGGACTCCTGTTGGTGGGGATATCCTCTTTATTGAAACAAGTATCAGCAAAGGAAAAGGAGGAAAACTGACCTTGACCGGAAACCTTGGGGATGTTATGAAAGAATCGGCTGTCATTGCCATGGAATATCTGAAAGCGCATGCTGAACTCCTGAACCTCGATCCTTCCGTATTTGAGAACTGGAATGTACACATCCATGTTCCTGAAGGTGCTACACCAAAAGACGGCCCTTCAGCGGGGGTGACTATGCTGACGGCTCTGGCCTCCGCATTTACGCAACGTAAGGTGCGTCCTAACCTTGCGATGACCGGAGAAATCACCCTTAGAGGCCGTGTACTAGCTGTAGGAGGAATCAAGGAGAAATTATTGGCTGCCAAGAGAGCAGGAATCAAGGAGGTCATTCTGTGCATCGAAAACAAAAAGGATGTCGATGATATTAAGAAGGATTATATCAAAGACCTGAAGTTCCACTACGTTGAAAAAATGAGCGATGTGCTCCGTCTTGCCCTTCTCCGAGAAAAAGTGGAAAACCCCATAAACCTTAAAGTGGAAAAGAGCCTGGATAAGGCTTCCTGATCGAAAGGATTGATAGATAACACCTTATATTTGGTCTTTGCACAATATCCCGGATTTCCGTTCGTTTTCCTCCAGGGATTTTCTTTACTTTGCAAAGGGATATAGGGTCTATGCGCAAAATACTTTCATTCATTTTATTCGTTTCGTGGATCCAGGGAGCAGTGGGTCAGATCGGTGGTTCCTCCATTTATGAATTTATGAATCTTAGTAATTCCGCCCGAGCTACATCGCTCGGAGGTACCGTCATCAGCATTCACGACAACGACCTCAATCTTTCGGTGATTAATCCTGCTCTTCTGGATTCTACCCAGACCAATCAGCTTGCATTTAATTATACGAAATACCTGCCAGATGTAAATGTTAACTATGGTTTCGTTTCTTATGCCAGGCATTTTTCCAATATTGGGACCTTTAACACCAATATACAATATGTTAACTATGGTACATTCCGGGAAACAGATGCTATAGGCAATGAAATAGGAACTTTTACAGCGGCTGACTATTCCTTCAATTTGGGTTATGGAAGACCTATAGGGAAGTCTGATTCGAACCGGGCCATAAGTATAGGGGCAAATGCTAAGTTTATTTATTCCCAGTTGTTCACCTATACCTCTTCCGGCGCTGCAATAGACCTTGGACTTAATTACTACTGTGCCAAAAGAAATTTTTCAGCTTCCATCCTGATCCGAAATTTCGGAAGGGAGTTTAAGGATTATTATGACGGAAATCAGGAGCCTCTTCCATTCGAAATTTTAGCGGGTATTTCATTTAAACCAAAACATGCACCATTCCGTCTATCGATTACCGGAACCAATCTCCAGGTATGGGACTTAACTTATGTTGATCCGGCGAATCCACCGCTTACGACAGACCCGCTTACCGGAGCCCCAATTACACAAAATCCGGCCAAAGTATTCGGAGATAAGCTGATGCGACACCTGTTGTTTGGTGGGGAACTTCTTCTTACAAAGAATTTTCATATAAATCTGGGCTATAATTACGAGCGAAGGGAAGAACTGATGGTTGATTCCAGAAGAGGATTGATAGGAACCTCTTTTGGATTTGGATTTCGTATTTATAAGTTCCACCTCAGTTACGGACATGCTGCCTACCATATTGCCGGTGGTTCGAACACTTTCTCTATTACAACCAACCTGAGTGATTTCTACACCAGGAAATAATCCATACTCATCCTGTTAAAACTTTCTTGGTGAATTGTTCCCGAATTGCTGGGAGTGATCAGACATAACTTTTATCTTTGTAAAAGAAGCATGAAAAAAATCACTATTGCCATAGATGGATATTCCTCCTGCGGAAAAAGCACGTTGGCCAAAGCCCTTGCAGCCCGCCTTGGTTATAATTATGTAGATTCAGGGGCCATGTACAGGGCAGTAACGCTCTACTGCCTCCGTCATGGGATCATTAAAGATGCACTCTTTATGCCGGAAGAAGTGGTTAAGGCACTGGAGCATATTCATCTGTCATTCAGTTATAATAATGCTACAAAGGCATCGGATACTTTTCTGAACGATGAAAATGTAGAGAAGGAGATCAGGCGAATGGAAGTTTCCAAAAATGTCAGCCATATCAGTGTGCTCAGGGAAGTCAGGGAGATGATGGCATCCATACAAAGGGAAATGGGGAAAGATAAAGGCGTTGTTATGGATGGCCGGGATATTGGAACAAATATTTTTCCGAATGCAGAGCTTAAGATTTTTATGACAGCAGATACGGATATCCGGACGCAGAGGAGGGTGGATGAACTTACTTCCAAAGGCAACCATGTGACTTTTGAAGAAGTGAAAAAGAACTTGCTTTCCAGGGATTATGAAGACTCCCATCGGATCGAAAATCCGCTCCGAAAAGCATCTGATGCTGTTGTTCTCGATAATTCAGATCTTAATAGAGAAGAGCAGTTGGATTTTGTCATGAAACTCACAGAAGACCTTAAACTCCTGAAAGAGAATTTTGAAGTGAAAGACCTGCGTGATTCAAAAAAGGTGAGAGGAAACCTTCCATAATAGATTCTTCAGGTCTGATTATGCTTTGGTGAGCTTAAGACTGGCAAGTACTTCTTCAACAGACTTGCTTTCCCAGTAAAAAGCAAGGATCTTGCTCAGGACCGCATCCACTAAACTGTCCGGACAGGATGCCCCACTTGTCAATACAATTCTCAAAGGAGTAATCTTGGGTAAAAAATCATTCGTAATTTCTGTTTTCAATTCCCTGTAATTATAGTGTCTGATTGAATTCTCCGAAATAATTTCGGTTGGTCCGGATATAAAATAGGTGGGGAGCTTATGCTCGCATAATTCAACAATGTGAGAAGTATTCGAGCTGTTGTAACCGCCTACCACAACCGCCAGGTCGGCGTTCTGTCGGAGTAAACCATACGTTGCTTCCTGATTCTCGTTTGTGGCATAACAGAGCGTGTCACGTGTATCCGCAAAATGGTTGACAAGATTTTTTTCTCCGTACTTTTCAAGCATTATGTTCTTGAAGAAGTCTGAAATTTCCTGAGTTTCTGTGGCCAGCATAGTGGTCTGGTTGATGACCCCGACACGTTCCAGATCAGAACCCGGATTGAAATGTAAAGAAATCCTTTCGCCGAACAGGCTTTGAAACTCATTCGGACTAAGTTTTCCAAGAATGAAATCACCTAGCTTTCTTGCCTCTCCCATATTCTTAATGATGATAGAAGGTGCATTTATTTCACTCCTCGAAAATGTTGCCCTGGTTTCTTCATGGTTGTGTTTTCCATGAATGATGATTGAATAATTATCGGTTCCCAACTTTTCTGATTTCTTCCATACCCGCTCCACAAACGGGCAAGTTGTATTATAGCGGTGAGGAGCTATTCCGATTGATTTAAGCTTTTCTTCAATCGACAGCGTAGTGCCAAAGGCAGGAATAATCACAATATCATCAGCCTTCAAATCAGTCCAGGGAATAATCTGGTTTCCTTCTGTATCCATGAGGAACTCCACACCCCTGCTAATCAGGTCATTATTAACAGCAGGATTATGAATCATCTGGCTGAGGAGAAAGATCCGCTTTCCGGGGTTTTCCTCAATGGCCCGGAAAGAAATTTCGATGGCATTTTCAACACCGTAACAGAACCCAAAATGCCTGGCTATATAGAATATCACCGGACCGAAGTCCAAAACGGTGGGATTGAAATCTTTTTTCTTAGGATCTTGTTCTTTTCGAAACGATTTGATCCGGGAGATAATCGAACTGTGGTAAAACTCTGGTATATTGAAAGATTTCATCCTGGCAAAGTTAAATAATCCTTGGAAATGGTTCAGGAAAGGGTAGGGGAAGGAAAAAAAACCGTCTTTATGGGAGGAAAATCAGAAAAACCTAAAGCATTTTATACGCATGCATCACGGAAAGGTTGCAATAATAACCCTTCGTAAACTTCATATGATATTATCAGGAAATCGCGTGTAGGAATTAGGTTAAACTCAGTGCAATTTTGTACCTTAGATCCAGCATTCAACTATAAGGTGAATACCCTACAGGGCCTTGTTCATAAAGTACCCGAAACCACCTTCATTTTTGCGAACCTTTTACTGATTTTTGCGTAAAACAAGCATCCTAACGTGCTGGTCATCATTGAATTATACTGAATTTTAATAGGATCTCCACTATTAATAGCTCTATTCTTATGGGAAAACATTTACACAAATTACTAGTATTGGCAGGGCTTCTGCTGATGATTAGCTCTTCCTGCCAGGGTCAGGTGGCAAGCGGTACCTGGAATACGGCAAACAGTTGTGCTGTGGTAACAGTAGGAAATGTGACGGCCACTACCGGCTCGTTTGGTCCCGAAGTTCTTACTCCTACTTGTGGTGCTTCAGATATGTGGGGCAATGGCTTAGTGGACCCTGATTTTCCGACCGCTTATACCAATGGAGGGTATTTTGAGTATGATATCACCCCAACCGCAGGATATACGCTTACCGTTACCGCACTGTCTTACAAATTAAAAATTTCTTCCTCGACTCCCACGGCAGCAGTTTATTATTCAACAGATGGATGGGCTACGAAAACACAGACCCCCATCGGAAATATTGCAGTTCCTACCGTCCTGACTACGTATAACGAAACCCCTTCTATCACCGTTCCTTTCGGAGTAACCCTCAGCGTAAGGGTTTACTGTTTTTTAGCTGGAGCCGGCAAAAATCTGCATGTTCAGGATATGATCATTTCAGGAACCACAGCTGCTGCAGGTTGTGTTTCCCCTACCACCCAGGCTTCTGCAATGGGAAGTAACACCATTACCAGCAACAGCATGAATGTTACCTGGACCTCCGGAAACGGGACTGCTGGCAGAATTGTACTGGCATCCACTTCCCCTATTGTTACAGATCCTATAAGCGGGGTGTCTTACACCGCGAATGCAGCTTATGGGGCTGGTACGGCAATCGGTTCTGCTTTTGTGGTTTATAATGGAGCGGCAGCTACCGTAGCCGTCTCCGGACTCTCCACATTGACCACTTACTATTTTGCAGTTTATGAATACAATACCGTCGGAACATGCTATAAAACTCCCTCACTCAGTGGAAATTATACTACAACCGGTTGTACTGCTACCTTACCCTATATTGAGAATTTTGAATCAGCGTGGACTACAGCCTCCACCTTGGTTACTCCGGGATGCGCCTGGAGTAGTAATGGAGCAGGGAATGATCAGTGGCAAAGAGAAGATGATGTAACGGGTTGGACTTCAGGGTTTGGTTCCTATGCTCCTTCAGGGGCCAATTCAACCTCTCATTCGGCACGGTTTCACTCGTACGATGCGGCTTCCGGAACCACCGGGGATTTCATAACTCCCATCATTGATTGCAGTGCGGCAGGAGCAAAAACACTTACTTTTTACTATACAAACGCCGATGGGACGGATGTGATGAATGTTTACCTCTCGACCAATGGTGGGGTAAGTTACGGCGCAAGTCTGGGAACGTATACAACCGGTGCCTGGGCTCAGTATACCATTTCTCTGGCCGGTGCAACCACTGCAACCTGCAAACTGAAGTTTACAGCTACCTCCGATTATGGCATCTCAGATATCGGTCTGGATGAGATCAATATTACTGCTCCTTGCGTTGTTCCGGCAAATCAGGCCAACACCTTCAGTGCTACGGCCATCACCGGTTCCAGCATGACCGCCAACTGGGTACGTGGAATTCCAAACGGAAATAATGTGATTGTACTTTGCGCGGCAGGAGCCCCTGTGAACACAAATCCTGCAACCGGAGTTGCATACACGGCTAACGCTGCATATGGTTCCGGTACAGCAATTGGAAATGCCTTCGTGGTTTATCAGGCAGGAGGAACCTCTGTGAATGTAACCGGACTTTCCGGAACAACGGCCTATTATTTTGCTATTTATGAGGCGAACTCGGCCGGTCCTTGCTATCATACCCCGGCCCTGACTGGAAATGCCACTACAACTGGTTGCAGTACAACCTTGCCATTCCTTGAGCAATTTGAATCCGCATGGACCGTCCCCTCCACCTGTCTTGTTCCTGCCTGTTCCTGGGCCTGCCCTCAAACAGGGGATGAACGCTGGCAGCGGGAGGATTATACCAGCGGTTGGTCATTAACTTCCGGTGGCGCTTATGCGCCTTCCGGTGCGAACGCAACCTCTCATTCGGCTCGTTTCCACTCTTACGGTGCAGCTAACGGTCAGACAGGGGATATGATTTCCCCGACCTTAGACTGCAGCGCCGGCGGTTCTAAAACACTTACATTCTGGTATGTCAATCCGGATGGATCAGATGTACTGAACGTATACCTCTCTACCGACGGAGGTGCGACTTATGGTGCAAGTCTTAAATCCCTTGGCGTAGTTGCAAACTGGACACAGTATACGGTGGTTATGGCGGGAGCAACCACTGCTACCTGCAAAATCAAATTCACAGCTACTTCCGACTATGGTGTTACAGACATAGGAATTGATGAGATCAATGTGACAGGCGGTGCTTGTGCCCCTCCGGCAATGGTTGCAACCGGGTTTTCGGCAACCAGTATCGCCGGAAGTACCATGACACTGAACTGGGGACTAAACGGTGGAACCAATGTGCTGATCCTTGCTGCGCCAGCTGCCGTTCCAAATACCAATCCAACCAGCGGAACAACTTATACCGCAAACGCGAACTACGGTTCAGGTACTGCACTAGGTAATGCATACGTAATTTATGACGGAACAGGAACCACTATGAATCTTACCGGCCTTTCCCTTTCTACCGTGTATGATTTTATTATTTATGAATACACCCCCGGCACCATGTGTTACCGGACCGCCACCTATCTGAGCGGAACTGCAACAACACTTGGAACCTGTACTTCTCCTTTACCTTATAATCAACATTTTGATGTAGCCTGGACGGTCCCCAGCACACTTCCTGCATGTACCTGGAGTTGTCCTCAAGCAGGGGACGATTTATGGCATAGAGATGATGATGCCGTAGGCTGGACTTCCGGTTTAGGAAATTATGCTCCAACCGGTGCACTATCAACAGCTCATTCGGCACGATTCCACTCCTATGATGCCGCTCTTGGGACGACCGGTGATCTGATTTCTCCATTAATCGATTTCACACCTGCAGGAAACAAAACCCTTACATTCTGGTACAACAATGCCGATGGTACAGATGTGGTGAACGTTTATCTTTCTACCAATGGTGGGGTGGCCTGGGGCGCGAGTCTGTTAAAGGTTACCACTACTTCAGGATGGGTACAGTATACCGTACCACTTGGGGCATCCACCAATAACAATTGTCAAATCAAGTTTACTGCCACCTCCGACTATGGTATTTCAGATATAGGAATTGATGAGATCAATATTTCGGTTGCCACTTGTACCCCGCCGACTACGCAGTCTACCACACTTTCTTTTACAGCTACTTCAAACGTCGCTACAACCATCAACTGGGCACCTGGTAACGGAGATCACCATCTGGTAGTTGTGCAGGCTGGTGGTGCGGTAAATTCCAATCCCGTCTCCGGCACAGCTTATACTGCAAACACCGCTTTCGGTTCAGGAACACAGATTGGAGCAGGTAATTATGTTGTATACAATGGAACCGGCAGCACGGTTACCATGACCGGCCTTCTTCCAAACCATACCTATTATGTGGCAATCTATGATTTCTTTACTGCTACAGATTGCTATCAAACGTTGAATCCTCTCACCGGAAATGTCACCACTGCTGCTGCAGTGGTTTCTGTAACATCCGATATTATATCTGGTGGGGGAGAAAGTGCAACCGTCACATCTCTTGCGGCTTCTAATCCGGCCGGTCCTTTAACCAGTGCTCAGGGAACCCAGATCTGGACCCTGACTATCCGTGATGGCGGTGCTTCAGCTCCTGATGCTGATGCTCTTCCAACGATCGTCACCGGAATAACGGTCGTTCCTGACCCTTCCTCTATCAATGAAGTATTTGATTGGTCGGCAACGATCCGTTCGATAGACTTATTTGATGGGGCTACTCACCTTGCGCAAGGTATTGTTACCACGAGCCCTAACCAGATTGTCTTCGGCGGGTTCACCTCTACTGCTGCCGATAATGGTACAAAAACACTGCAGATACGGGTTTCAATGAACTGTGGAATTGGTACGACAGGAAGTTTAGCCGGACAGGCGTTCGATCTTAATGTAACCAACCTGACGGCGGCGGTTCAGAGTTCTGCAACCAGTTCTCAGTTGGGAACCTTTAATTCGGTGTCGGCAAGTGCTCAGAACGTAATCAGCGTGGTTCAGACCCAGCTCGTATTCACCACACAACCTTCGAATGCTAGCCAGAACGTTGCAATGGCTCCTGCTGTAACCGTTGCTGCCGAAGATGCCTGCGGAAACGTAGCAACAAGCTTTAACGGAAATATCACCATCACTTCCACCGGAACCATTGGCGGGACTCTGACTGTGGCTGCAGTAAATGGAGTGGCTACTTTCTCTAACCTTGTACATTCTGTGGCTGGTGCCGGCCTGACGTTAACGGCTACTTGCGCCGGACCGCTCTCCATTACCAGTACCACCTTTAATATTGTTGGTGCAGGACCCACTTACCTTGTGGATGAGGAGTTTACCAATACTACAAGTGATGCGAATATACCCACCACCACTCAGGGTTTTACAGCCACTGCAGGATGGATCTCCTATACCAGCGGTAGCTTCAACTATGGAAGGAATGCCAATGCTCTTAAATTTACGGCAAGCGGAACTTTAACAACCCCTACTTTCGCCGCTGGTGCCGACTTGGTCAGCTTCTGGATGAAATGCCCTTCTGTTGGAACTTCCACTATGACTGTTCAAGAGTTCTATACCGGTGCATGGCACAATACTGCTGCACCGGCCGTGGGTAATCAGGGTGGAGATGGCGAAACGAATCCGATTGCCGACATCCGGACTTCTCCGCGTCAGTATTTTGTTCCACTGAATGCGCTTTCCACCAAAGTGCAGTTTGTTTTTGCCTACGGAGGAACCGTATATTTTGATGATGTGATGGTGAGGGCGGCAGGTAAATGTACAACAGGCCCTTCCATCGAGAGTATTCTGGTTCACTCTTGTGTGGATATGCCTGAAGGGGTAAATGAATACATTACTTTCTCAGCAGGTACGACCCCGATAAACGTAAGTGACCTCATCGTTACGGTGCCAAGTGTTCAAAACGGTGGATGTTCTTTTTGTGCTGCATGCGGGACCATTTACGTTCCGAACGCAGCTGATATCGCAACTATCAATACTAACTCAGGATGCGGTGCGGTGGCCGGTTGTCCTGTTGCCTTAGCGCCTCCCGGTGGCGTTATTCCTGCCGGTGGAGAAGTAATCGTATTCATGGGTGCCAGCCCAACCTATATGGGATATAACTTTGCTGCAAACTTAGCAACAGGCTGGCCCTACTATGTCCTCTTTGTAAATAATGCCGATGCACTGGGTCGCTTTAGTAACGGACCCCCTGATAACCGTTATATCGGTGTTCAGGATCATGCTACTGGGTGTTACGATCAGGTTTTCTACGACTCCAGAATTCCTGCGACAACCGGGGAGTTGGCTATGTTTGATGGGGTGACACGCGCATTATCTTATTATGCTACGGGCTGTGGTGCCGCTGCCGCTATTCTTCCGGTGGAATTGCTTTCCTTTACAGGTAAACGTGTAGATAATGCTGTTAACCTGAGCTGGTCAACTGCAAGTGAGACTAATAATGCTTACTATACATTATTAAGATCTTTGGATGGTGAAAAATTCATTGCCATCGGACAGGTAAAAGGTGTTGGGAATAGCAGCACCAACCAGAATTATAGTTTCGTGGATGAGCAGGCTCCGGAGGGGACATGCTACTACCAATTGAAACAAACTGATTTTAACGGTGGTGTTAACGCCCTGAAAACAATAGCCATTGCGCCAATGAATTCGTTTGTGGTGACCGGTGTGTTTCCGAATCCAACCCATGATGAACTGAATGTTATTGTCAACGTGGAAGGGGAGTCCACTCTTCAGGTTAACATTTCTGACATGATTGGCAAACAATGGTCTAATTTCAATACGACCCGTAACGGGAATGGAAATACGCTGACGATGGATCTCGAAAGCCTGCCTTCTGGAATTTACCTGCTCTCTGTAACAGATGAGTCGGGTAAAACATTCAAGTCGAAGTTTATTAAAAACTAAACGAAAAGGATTGAAACTAAACGAAAAAGGGCTGAATTTTTTCAGCCCTTTTCGTTATTTATAAACTCTTAGTAGTATGTCAGCCTTCTGACTTCAGCAATATGCTTTGCAAGGCGCACTACCTGGCGTGTGTAGCCGTATTCGTTATCATACCAGACATAGAGCACTATATTCTTTCCATTTTTGCTCACAATAGTTGCCGGACTGTCGAAGATTGCCGCACACGGGTTTCCGGTGCAATCACTGCTCACCAATTCATTAGAAGAAGAGAATTGGATTTGCTCAACGAGCTTTCCGTTCAGAGCTGCATCCCGCATGATTTCGGTAATTTCTTCTTTGCTGGTGGAAGAAGAAACGGTCAGGTTCAGGATTGCCAGAGAAACATCCGGAGTTGGCACGCGGACAGCGTTGCCGGTAAGCTTTCCTGCAAGTTCAGGGAGTACTTTACCTACCGCTTTGTCGGCACCTGTTTCTGTAATAACCATATTCACAGCTGCCGAACGTCCTCTCCTGAACTTAGGGTGGAAGTTGTCGAGCAGGTTCTGGTCGTTCGTGTAAGAATGTATCGTTTCGATATGTCCATTTTCAATTCCAAGTTTCTGTTGGATCACGGTCAGCACCGGGACGATGGCGTTTGTCGTACAGGAAGCTGCTGAGAAAATAGTTTCATCGGCTTTATAGTCTTTCTGATTTACTCCATGAACAATATTTGGAATATCTCCTTTGCCGGGTGCGGTCAGCAATACTTTGGCAATTCCTTTTGCTTTCAGGTGCTTGCTAAGTCCTTCTCGATCTCTTGCTGCACCCGTATTGTCGATGAGTAATGCATTCGTAATTCCGTAGGCTGTGTAATCGATTGACTCGGGGTTAGGGGCGGAGATCATATGAATGACATGCCCGTTTACAATAATTACCCTTTTTGAAACATCAGCAATTACTGTTCCCGGGAAGGGACCATGAACAGAATCACTCCGGAGGAGATCTGCTCTTTTGATGATATCTTCATCCGACTTATCACGGGTTACGATGGCTCTGAGCCGAAGTTGCTCCCCCTTACCGGCCTGAGAAATAAGTTCCCTCGCGGCGAGTCGCCCGATCCGTCCGAAACCATATAGGACTACATCTTTTGGGGTCAAGGCAAATTTTTCCTTCCCGATAAATTCTCCGAGTTTAGAGTGGAGAAAAACAGAGGCTGTTTTATCTTTTTCCTGATTCCATTCGGCGGCCAGTTTACCCATATCAATCCTTGATGGCACCAGTTCAAGTTTCTGAAGTTCCTTGGCAAGCGCCAATGTGTCATCAATTGAAATCGTTTTTTTTACGATATCCTTGGCATATTGATGGAGGTTCATAATCTCACTGGCACTCCGGTCGATGAGCTGGTTCCTGAAAAGCACAAGTTCAATTGATTTATCATACCAGAGGTTTCCAACAATACCGATAAATTCAAGAGCAGATTTTTCCTGGCCAAGCCAGCTCTTTAGTTCTGATTCAAAGCTTGCTTTGCCCTTTTTTTGTTCCATAGTTCCACTATTCATGCTTGTTTGTGTTAGAAGGATACTTTGATGCGAGGTTAAATCACCCGTAAAAGTATTTCTTTTTTAAATTGCCAGGGGTGTTTTGGGGCAGAGGTTATAACAATTAATTAACCGTCCCTCCAAGGCCTCCCTTAAGGGGGACTGGTATGAGGGTCATGGAACAGGGATTAGAATGTTTTCTATCCCAGATAGGATTTCAGAAGCTTACTTCTGGAACTGTGCCTGAGCCTTCGGATGGCTTTTTCCTTGATTTGCCTGACCCGTTCCCGGGTCAGATCAAATTTAGCGCCGATCTCTTCCAGGGTCAGTCCATGCTGCTCTCCAATGCCAAAAAACAGGCGGATGACATCACTTTCTCGCTCGGTGAGCGTGGAAAGGGAGCGCTCAATTTCCCGTTGAAGAGACTCGTTCATTAAGGTATTATCTGCTCTGGGCGAGTCATGATTGACAAGCACATCCAAAAGGTTGTTGTCTTCTCCGTTAAGAAGTGGAGCATCCATAGAAACATGCCTTCCACTCACTTTCATTGTATCCACCACTTTATCCATTGGAAGTTCCAGATGAGTGGAAAGCTCCTCTGCGCTTGGCTCTCGCTCAAATTGCTGCTCCAGCCTTGAATAGGCTTTATTAATTTTGTTAAGGGAACCAACTTGATTCAGAGGAAGACGAACGATACGTGACTGTTCTGCAAGCGCCTGGAGAATTGATTGACGGATCCACCATACGGCATAAGAGATAAACTTAAAACCACGGGTCTCATCAAATCGTCTGGCTGCTTTGATAAGGCCCAGATTTCCTTCATTAATCAGATCTGGCAAACTAAGACCTTGATTCTGATATTGCTTGGCTACAGAAACCACGAAGCGTAGATTTGCCTTCGCTAGTTTCTCGAGGGCTACCTGATCACCTTCCTTGATTTTTTTTGCTAACTGAACTTCTTCTTCCGCAGTAATCAGTTCTTCCCGTCCTATCTCCTGTAAATACTTATCAAGAGATGCACTCTCTCTGTTGGTGATCGACTTTGTGATCTTTAATTGTCTCATTTTCAATTAATATTAGTCCTTAAGTACCAGGAACACTTACCCAATGTCAGGAGGCGAAAATATTGCGAAAGTGCCGGTAAACCAAATGCGCAGTGTTTTATTTTTGCACTATTGGCTGAAGGTATAGAATCAATCTTTGAAGACCCATTTTTAAGCGATTAATTAACAGCAACTATAATCCAAAAGCATAATAGGCCCTCACTCCGTTTGAATAGATTCCTTCCAACAGGATTCCCCCTTTTTTATTATCCAGAACTGACTTTAGTTCCTCTTTTGTATTTATTTTTTTATGGTCAATAGTCGTAATGATAAAGCCTTCTTTGATACCTGCATTTTTAAGTTTCCCGGGTTCAAGCCGAGTAACTTTCAGCCCGTTCTCGATTCCTAGTTTTGATTTCTCTTCAGCTGCAACTGTTTCGAAAGTAGCTCCGAGGGCCTTGGTAACTTCTATGTTTTCTTTTTCCACGACTTTGGTATTATTATCCTTGTTCTTCAGGATCAGACTGAGGGTCGATTCTTTCCCATCTCTTTTGATGGAAAGGGCAAGTTTATCACCTGGACGGTAACGGCTGATTTGTTCCTGAAGCTCAGGAACAGAATTGACGGCAATTGTTCCGACATGAGTGATGATATCCCCATCTTTGACACCTGCAAGAGCAGCGGAGCCCTCTTCGTTGACGGTGTTTACATAAACCCCCTCGTTACTTGTAAGATTCTTTTCCTTGGCAAGTTTAGAGTCGATATCAGCAATGGTTACACCCAGATATGCTCTCTGCACAGTCCCGAATTCCCGTAGGTCGGCCACTACCTTCTTAACAAGATTCGATGGCACAGCAAAAGCGTAACCTGCATAGCTTCCGGTTTGGGAAGCAATAGCGGTGTTGATTCCGATCAGTTCTCCACGGGTGTTGACCAGCGCTCCTCCGCTATTACCTGGATTCACCGCAGCATCGGTTTGAATAAACGATTCTACGGCATTCACACCAGCCTCCGGGTCATTGTCAATAATATTGATATTTCGAGCTTTAGCACTGATGATGCCTGCTGTGACCGTAGAGGTGAGGTTGAAGGGATTTCCAACAGCGAGTACCCATTGTCCCAGACGCATATCATCGGAATTGCCATAGTTGACATATGGAAGATGAGTTTCATCTATTTTCAAAACGGCAATATCATAAGCGGGGTCTCTTCCTACCAGTTTGGCTTCATAAGTCCTTTTATCGTTGAGTGTGACCTCAATTTTCTGGGCATGCTCAATCACGTGGTTGTTTGTTACAATAAAGCCTTCGGGAGAGATGATGACTCCGGAACCTGATGCCTGCTGGAGTTGTGGCTGCTGTTGGGGATACCCCCCTCCTCCGAAAAAATCCTTCCAGGGGTCATTGAAATAAAATTGATTATTCTGGGCTTCCATCACGGTTTTCACGTGCACAACACCCTGAACAGCCATTTCGGCTGCGGCGGTAAAATCAACGGCACCTTCTCCAGACGCTGGGCCTGGAAGGTTTACATATTTAACATTGGGTGTGTTCTGAACATATTCTGTCCTGGTTTGGTTTTTGATAAAAATAGCGTGAAGACCAAGGGCACTGGCCCCACCAATTGCAGCAATTAGAAATGCACCGATTACACGTTTCATAGGTTGGGATTTTAGTTTAAAAATGATTTTTAAGTCTTTTTAATACTCCTTCATAACACGCAAATTTTATTCCTTTTATTTCCCCCGCAATTATTTTTAACAAGTTTTAACAGCACCCTCTTTTTCAGTAACTTTGACCATATTTTCGGGTTCAAAATATGGCTCACTTCAAAGATAAATTGCAGGTGTTTTTCCTGGGCTTGCTTCTGGGCCTGCTTCTGGGTGGAGGTTTTTTCCTCTTCAAGCTGGATCAGTATGTAAAAGAACTTAGCATTTATAAATCGCTTACCCAGCATAAAGAGCAATCTTCTGAAACCTCTGATGTAAAGGGGGACAAACAGGGCCCCGTTAGTACAGTGCATAGTTACGGACAATCAAATCCCGGGCCGAATCCCAAATTACAAGTCCAGAGGGATAGCATGCCGGTTTCTGAGCTTACTTCTTCCAAGAAACAAGGTAACGATTCCCTCCGAAAAAGCGATTCTACTTTTCAATCCACTGCCAATACAGAAAATATTGTTATCCGTAAAGATGAACTGCTTACGGCTCATACCGTAGAAGTTTTGAACATCAATCCGGTGGCCAGCAATTCTGTCACCCAGAAGGATTCTATTGCTGCAAAAATGGCAGGAGTTCGGGAAGAACGTTCTTCCGGAAGACAGTTTTCATCGGTTGAATTCTGGTCTTCTCCCTTGAATTTTAAAGGCTATAAAATGTCGCATAACAAAGTTGTTCTTTATGGAATTTCGGAACCTGAAAATATGAAGCTATATAAGCTGGATGATGAAGTTTATCTATTATGCGGGACGGCTGTATTTCACCTCGAATATTCCAATGATTTTCATGCTTACGAGCGGGTTACCTCCGACGGGATACTTTCCAAATTGAAATAGTATTCATGAAACTATCTTTCTCAAAATATCAGGGTGCCGGGAACGACTTTATAATCATAGACAACCGTAAGCCGGTCTTTGATAAAACAGATTCCGCACTTATTGCCCGGCTCTGCAACCGTAGATTTGGGATAGGGGCAGACGGGCTTATGCTGCTTGAGAATAAAACGGGGTACGATTTTGAAATGATTTATTTCAATGCCGACGGAGGGCTCAGTTCTCTTTGTGGAAACGGGAGCCGATGCATCGTTCGCTTTTCACAGCAGTTAGGTGTTACGGGAATGAAAGCCAGATTCCTGGCTTCTGATGGACCTCATGAAGCGATCCTTCAGGATCAGTCTGTAAAACTGAAGATGGGTGATATCTCCGCGATAGAAAGTGGAGATGATTTTTTCTACCTTAATACAGGTTCACCGCATTATGTAAAAATGGTCAAAGGTCTTGCGACCTTCGATGTGTTTCGTGAAGGGAGGACCGTTCGCAATTCCGAACGCTTTATGAAAGAAGGCACAAACGTTAATTTCATAGAAAAGGAAGGGGAAACATTGTTTGTGAGAACTTACGAAAGGGGAGTAGAAGATGAAACGCTTGCTTGTGGAACAGGAGTCACTGCTTCTGCTCTGATCGCAGCAGTCAATGGCCTTTGCGAAGACAGCGGAAGCTGTGCAGTAAGAACTCCCGGTGGAAAATTGAAAGTATATTATAAACGAACCGGAATTTCATCTTTTACGGATGTCTGGCTGGAAGGCCCGGCAGAAAAAGTATTTGAAGGGGTGATTGAATTTTAATCCAATGACTGAAATCAACAAACTTAATTACCTGAATATAGGACTCATGCTCCTGTCCTGTCTTATCGCCTTTTACCTCCCATTTGATCTCTTTCTTTTTGCATATGCAATCCTTGGCCCGGCCCATTACCTCACCGAAATTTCCTGGCTTCACGAAAGGCATTATTTTACAAAAGGGAAAAGAGATTATCTCTTGCTTGGAATCCTTGCCTTTCTGATCTTTCTCTGTTCCTATGTGTTGAAGGATATGAAATATTTTCAAAAAAAGGATCTATGGGTGATGCTTTCTAATAGCTTTATTTTTATCGCATTCTTTTCCGCCCTTGTTCTGGCAGTATTGAAAGACGGTTTCACACGTATGGTGGGAGTTTGTATGGTCTGTATTGCAGCTCTCCTTGCGAAAAATTATTTCCTGATTTTCTCGGTATTTCTTCCTACGCTCATTCATGTCTACATTTTCACCGGCCTCTTTATCCTTTATGGGGCGCTGAAAAGCAGGAGCACGAGTGGATATTTTTCGTTTGCAGTGTTTCTTCTCTGTCCTTTGTTGTTTGTATTCGTCAGTTCGGCTACCTTCATTATTTCCCCTTATGCCCAAAAAACGTATTACTATTTTCAGATTGTTAATGAAAAGGTATACCAACTCTTTTCCTCACCGAACATTCAGGTTCCGGATGTCAGGACTGCCCTTTACGAATCATCTCTCGGTATTAAGATTATGCGTTTTATTGCCTTTGCATATACTTACCATTATCTGAACTGGTTCTCCAAAACAACAGTCATTAAATGGCATAGAATTTCCAAACTCCGAATGGGCATCATCGTACTGTTATGGGGGATTTCCATTGGTTTATATGCTTATGATTATAAACTGGGATTTGACTGGCTGTTTTTTCTGAGCGTCTTACATGTGTTTCTTGAATTTCCTCTTAATCATACCTCTTTTATCGGGATCTTCAAAGAGAGTAAGGATATGATAAACGGTAAAGTAGCGCGTGAATAGTTATACATTATCCCATATTACCCAGGCCCAATCGGAGCTCCTTCGAAAGGATGTATTTATCGTGCTTCTGCATGCTACACGTATTCCCCCTCATATAGGGATGTTGACGAATGGCTTTTACCATTCGCTAAGTGTAAAAGGACAGGATCTGGATGTACCGATTGACTTACTTTGGAAAGGAATTGTGCAGAGGAAAATACCTTCCCTGTTTATTCAGATCCACTGTTTGTCAGGTTCATCGCCTGAATTTCTTTCCGAAGCATTTAAAAAGCATGTGAAGTGCTTCAATCGAGTTGATCAGGGAGTTGCAACCTGTCTTAGTCCGTTGAAATTATTCTTTGCAGAGCAGTTTGGCCTTTCCATGGAAAATGTAAATTATCTCTACGAATTACTTCCCCTGCTTGAACGCAAAGAATTAATTGGGCCGGCTTCCGGCTATGGTTTAGAGGTTCAAACAGAATCTTCTTTTACCTTGCCATATTATACTATGGATGAAATATTGAAAGGCATTGAAGCAGTAAGGATTGAATATAAATAGGATGCAGATACTCAAAGGAAATAAAGTATACCTCAGGGCGCTAGAACCTGCTGATATAGATGAGCTATATCAATGGGAGAATGATTCTTCTATATGGCATATCAGCAATACCATTTCCCCTTATTCCAGGTATGTCCTGGAGAATTATCTGGCAGAAGCTCATCAGGATATTTTCACGGCAAAGCAGCTTCGGCTTGTTATATGTCTCCCTGCCGGCAAAGCCATCGGTTGTATAGACATCTTCGATTTTGATCCACTCCATCGACGCGCAGGAGTTGGTATTTTGATTGCAGAAGAAGCGGAGAGGGGCAAAGGCTTTGCTTCCGAAGCCTTGCAGCTCCTTATAGACTATAGCAGAGACGTGATCCACCTTCACCAGCTTTACTGTAATATTACAGAAGGAAATGATACCAGCCTCAAGCTCTTCTCCAACCTTGGTTTTGCTGTCTGTGGTACTAAGAAAGCCTGGCTGAAGGAAAAATCGGGTTGGAAGGATGAGCAGATGCTCCAGCGTATGCTTTGATTATCTTTGTCCTACCATGAAATTTCGTCTCCGGAGCCTTATCCTTTCTTTCATTGCGCTCTCAGTAGGACTGCTTATATCCTACTGCGGAAATGACAAATCCCATAATTCAAAACAAACGGAAACAGATCCCTGGTTAGGCCATAGTGACACTGCTAAATATGTTGGAATGAACACCTGCCGCCAATGTCATATGGATATTTACAATACGTTTATTCAAACAGGCATGGGGCAAAGTTTTGATTCCGTAAGTCGACAAAAGAGCTCCGCCATATTTGAGAAGCATACCGTTATTTATGATAAGGAAAAGGACTTCTATTATCATCCCTTCTGGCAGGGTGGCAAATATTTTATCCGGGAGTTTCGGCTGGAAGGGAAGGATACTGTTTATTCACGTACTGAACAGGTGAGTTACATTATTGGTTCAGGGCAGCATACCAACTCTCATATTATGAACACGAATGGTTATCTCCATCAGATGCCGATGACGTTCTACACTCAGAAGGGTACCTGGGATCTGCCTCCCGGATTCGAAAAGGGTTCCAACACCAGGTTCTCACGTAAAATTGGCTTGGAATGCATGAGCTGCCATAATGCCTATCCGGATTATGTCAAGGGTTCCGAAAATAAATACAACCTTGTAAAAAACGGGATAGACTGTGAACGGTGTCATGGCCCAGGCAGCATTCATGTGGCCCTCAAGCAAAACGGTCATAATATTGATACTTCCAAAGCAATAGATTATAGCATCGTTAATCCGGGTAAGCTTCCAATCGACCGGCAGTTTGATGTTTGTATGCGCTGTCACCTTCAGGGGAATGCAATCCTTAAGCCTGGTAAATCGTTTTTCGATTTCAAACCAGGGATGGTCCTTTCTGATTATATGAGTGTGTTCATGCCTCGTTACCTTGGCGGTGATGATGAATTTATTATGGCCTCCCATGCAGCCAGGCTGAAAATGAGCCAATGTTTTGTTCAATCGGCTAAAACAGGAGAGCCTAATTCGCTCAGGCCTTATAAGAACGGACTTACCTGCGTGACCTGTCACAACCCACATGTCAGTGTAAAAGTAACCGGCCCTGAAGTGTTCAATAATGCGTGCATTTCCTGTCATCAGCCGGCAAAGAAGAACAAACAATGTTCAGAATCCATAGAGCGCCGTGAAGCCGTGAAAGATAATTGCGCCGGTTGCCATATGCCCCGCTCAGGCTCCATTGATATTCCGCACGTTTCAGTACACGACCATTATATCCGGATCCCTAAGAAAAAAGAAGATGTTACGGCCATCAAGAAATTCATTGGCCTGTATGCAGTAAACGAAGAAAATCCTTCAAACCCTGTAAAAGCCAAGGCTTATGTAAATTATTATGAAAAGTTCGATCCACAGAATGCTTCCCTTCTGGACTCTGCACTATATTATTTTAAAACGGGAAAGGGCTCTGACACCCTCCTGAATTTCACCGGCCTTGTACAAGTCTATTTTTTGAAAAGAGATTTTAGGGAGATAGAGGACCTCGTTCAAAAGAACGGGAGGACGTGGTTGCTGGACCATGCACTGAATAATAAGAGTTGGAACAATGAAGATGCCTGGACTTCTTACAGAATAGGAGAGGCATTTGCCGGCTTAGGGAGAAATTCGGATGCGTATGACTTCTACAGCCGGGCCACGAAACTGGCCCCTTATAACCTGGATTTTCAGAGTAAACTTGGGGTTAGTTTGCTTGATCTGGGAAGGAGAGAAGAGTCAGAAAAGGTATTTAGGTTTATACTTTCGGAAGACCCTAAACAAGCCTCTGCTTATAATAACTTAGGTAGAATTTATTTTTACGAAAGGCATTTTGAGGAAGCGGCTGCCTTTTTTGAACAAGCGCTTTCCCTGGATCCCGATCTCTTAACTGCAATGAAAAACAAGGTGGATTTGTTTAATGAACAAAAGCAATATAAATTGGCGGAAGGTATTTTGAAGAAAATCATCAAGCGCTTCCCATTGGATAAAGATGCCCCCCAGCTTCTTCAGAGAATGAAACAGATGAAACTGATCAGTTGAAAATATGGCCTCAAAGAAAGGTAAATTGCTTATTGTTATCTGCTTTCTCCTAGCCGTCGTATTGGCTGGTGGGGGATTATGGTTCTATTCACTTGTTTACCGCTCTAATGTGGAACTGGGGGAGAGGCACAGTGAATTTTTTTATATTCGAAGTAATTGGTCCTACACGGATGTCTTGAATGCCTTAGCCGATAAAAAATTCATTAGAAACCGAAACTCATTTGACTGGGTAGCCCGATTGAAGAAGTATGATAAAGAAGTGAAGCCTGGTCGCTATCGTATTCTCGAAAACATGAGCAATAGTGCTCTTGTGAACATGCTCAGGAAGGGAGACCAGGAGCCGGTTCGTTTTACGCTCAATGCGGTTCATACCAAGGAACAATTGGCATCCAGAGTTGGAGGAAAGCTGGAAGCGGATTCAGTTGCCTTGTTGAATATGTTGAATAATGACGCTTTTCTATCCAAGTTTGGATTGAATTCGAATACGATCCTTTCGCTATTTATTCCAAATACCTACCAGTTTAACTGGACCAGCACGGCCGAAGATTTCATGGAACGTATGGCTAAAGAGTATAAGAAGTTCTGGAATGAAGAACGCCGCTCCAAGGCAAAGGAGATCGGCCTTAGCCAGACCGAAGTGATTATACTGGCTTCCATCATACAGGAAGAACAGAGTCGTTATGAAGATGAAAAGCCAATAATAGCCGGTTTATATTTGAACAGGCTCCGGGAACATATGCCGCTTCAGTCGGATCCAACCATACGATATGCACTTGGAGATTATTCAGTAAACAGGATCCTGAGTGAAGATCTTAAAATAGCTTCTCCTTATAACACTTATCTCCATAAAGGTCTTCCTCCGGGCCCGATCGGTTTCCCGGAAGTGAGTTCAATTGATGCGGTACTGAACTTTCGCAAGACAAACTACCTTTATATGTGTGCTGAATTTGGAACAGGTCGTCATGATTTTGCAAGTACCTTCGAACAGCATAAGCAGAACGCTCAGCGATACAGGGATGCCTTGGATAAGAATGGAATAAAGAGATAGAAACCGCTCAGGGTGACGACAAAGGCTCCCCATCAATTAATCCCGCTTTTAACCTTCGCTCATAATCCAATACCAAAAAATAATACCAGATTACTCCGATGAAGTAAAGCCCTGCTGTAATCAGAAAAATATTCACATAATTCACTCCTCTGTTCCGGAGTATACCAAAGAGTAATCCACCGAAGAACCAGCTTCCACTCCAGATGGCTGCAGTGAGGGCACTCACCAGTTCCTGATTACGCTTCCCTACATAATTCATCACTACATCCGAAGTCATAGGCCCTGCCATATTCATCAAAGGCTGACGGAGCAGGTAACAGCCTATTGCAATATACACAGCAATGCCAAGCTGGCTGTAGAACTGAGTTGTGGCCATCAGGACTAATGCCAGGATGGCAAAAGATTGAGTGGTCGGAATAGCCATCTTATAACCTATTGCCCTCTTGATGTTAGGCACATATAAGGCTCCAATGGCAACCAGCAAAGCAGCCACAATATTCACAGCGTTAAAGCCGGCTGTACTCATATGATGCACGTTGGTGAAAAAAAGACTGATAAACGGAATGGTAAATCCAGCCCCTACTGCTATGATTAAGGTAGGGATGAGAGCCTTGGTAATAATGGTCCAGTCGGCCCGGGCAGAGCCTTTAAATTTCTTCTTCTCCAAAGGAATCTCTTCTTTGATCTTGACCTGGGTAAGGCATATCACGCCTGAAAAACTTAGAATAACAATTCCGTATAAGAGTGTCCGTTCATCAAAAACGAAAGGATTTGCTACATTAAGCACGGAAATGAGAATGCTACAGAAAATGGTGGCAAGGCTCCATGTGGCGTAACTTAAAGAAATGGAAGCCGTATGATCTTCAGCGGAGGAATTCCTTAGGATAAAAGGCAGGATAGGAATTTGCATAAAGGTGAATGATGCTCCCCACAGGAATTGCATCACATGGTTGACAGGTACATTATGAAGCTGTACTGTGTAAAGAATGCCAAAAGCAAAGCAAGGTACACAAATGCAGGAAAGGTAAAAGAGGCGGATGAGTTTCCTTCTCCGGATGACTAGCCCCACAAAGATGGCGGTAATCAATACTCCCAGATAGCGGTATTTGATTGAGTCAGCCACCATACCGTCGGTATAGCCTTCATTGCGCATATACAGAGGAAGGTTTGAGAGAAAGGAAGAGTTTACCAGTTGTAGGCAGAATTCAGCAGCAATGAGAAAGAGGATGCTTCGCTGAAGCTTTCCATAATCTCTGAATTCCTGAAAAAAGCGAAGGAAGAACATTCCGGCAAAATTAATCGAAAAGAGGAGCCCCTTTCTTTTTTAGATGGAAACCACTGCACTGGCCTCTATCTCCACAAGCAGACCAGGCTGAATAAGGGCTTTGACTTCCACCATAGTAGTTGCAGGTCTGATTTCACCGAAGAACTCGCCATGGGCTTTCCCGATTTCCTCCCATCTGGAAATGTCTGTGACGAATATACGGGTGCGGATTACATCGCTAAGCCCGGCGCTCGCTTCTTTCAAAGCGGCTTCTATTTTATGAAGGATAAACCGGGTCTGATCATAGGCATTATTTTCTCCGATTACTTTGTCCCCCTCTATCGCTGTGGTGCCTGCTACTTCAATCTGGTTGCCTATACGTACTGCCCTAGAGTATCCAACAATACCTTCCCATTTCGCCCCGGAGGAAATATTTTGACGTTTTACACTACTCATGGGTCGAATATTTTTTATCGAATCGAACGAACATATTAAACCAAACTCCTCTGGCATAACGAAAGGCAAGGGGTAGAATCGCTATCATCAATGCCGCATTTGCAGAGAGGATGGCCCAATCGGACCAACCCAGGCCCAGCCAAAGAAACAATATGGTGACCACGGAAAGTCCGACCGACAAGCCATAGCTGATATACATCGATCCCCACCAGAATCCAATTTCAGGAAGGTTCGACTGCCCGCAAACTGGACAATTATCAGGCATGGCGTAGATCATTTTCAGGTGATAAGGGTTCGGGTCGAGGAACATCTTGCCTTCATGACAACGGGGACATTTGAGATTCAAGATGGAGTATAGAACGGTGTCGTGGAACATGGTGCAAAATTAGGATCAATAAAAAATAAGAGCCAGAATTGCAAAAATCAGAATAAAGATCACGAAGGCCCATCCATCCGCCGGGAAGTAGTTGTAATATTTTAATAAGAATGCTTTGAACTTCATCATCAGGAGGTCAGGCCATGCGGGTGTACACTGATGATATCAGGTTTGGATTTGGCTTTTAGTCCAGGAAAGGTTTTGAATAGAAAACCAATGGTCGTGAAAGATGCAGCAACCAGCAACAGTGTATTCATCTGTTCTGTCCAGCTCGAACGGGAAGCGGATAGGACAGAAAGAGGAGGAGTCATACACAGGATCAGTCCAACTCCCATTATGGCCACTCCGGCTATTAGCAATAAATTCCCTTTGCGTTGCATAAATCTTTGAAGCAAGATAAGTACGACCCCGGAGGCATAAAAAATGATCTCTGATCGCTCCGCAAGTCCATCAATATTGCGGGGTATGAGGAAGAGAAAGGAGGCAGCGATGGTGGCAAATAAAGGGAAACCCGTACCCGGTTTCCGAAGCTCCAGGACCAGGCCCAGAAGCATGATGACTAAGAGCAAATAAGTGGTGAGTGGCTTTAATAATACATCAAGTGTTGTCTCAAATAAGCTTGGTTTGTAATTGAATATCAGTATGTTATTAGATTTAGGTGAAAGCTTTCCCACAGCGATTGGCTCTATATAATTCAGTTGTGGAAAGGTATTGGAGACCTCCGATGCATTGACTTCTTTAGCACCTTTATTGGGTATCGCGTTCTGGTTTACAATATGATTTACATAGGAGGCATACTTTTCTTTGAACTGGTTTCCTTCCAGTTTATACACGGATGTCTTCACCTGGCTTTTGTGATTGGAAGAAGGGGTCGATTCAGACTGTAGGGAGATGATGGCCCCGCTGGCATTTGTTCCATTATCCAGGAAGACGGTCATAGGCTTATCAAACTCACTCAGTTTGTTCCGAATATCGGTAGCGGTAACATTAAAATCAGCAAAGGCGCTCAAATGGATATATACCATATCCACTCCCAGGTTCATAGCCTGATTGAGGGCTGCATTCGTATGGTGCCAGGCCGGCTCTCCTTCTTCGGTTCTTCCGTATTCATAAATCCGCGCACGGCCAGTTTCGGCAGTGGAGGAGGAGTCATGGGCAGAAGGCTTTAAAGGTGTAATAGGAGAATCCGAAATATTGGCCGGAAACCCGAATATGAAATTAGCTGACAAAGGTGTTTTATTGGCTTCCGGAACTGTTGCTTCGGTAGTCGCTCCTCCGCTTGTTGGAAGGGTGCTTGAGAGGCCCGGTTTAGCGGAGGCCCATACATGAGTAGCTGTTCCGAAAGAGAAGAGCAGAAGAAAAGCAGGAAATGAATTCTTAAATCTGGGTGCCATGATAGAAAATGGAGCCACTAAGTTAATGAAAACGAGGGATTTGTTGGGATGATCCTGTTAAAATTTGTGAAAGGATTCTAAAAAGATGGAGTAAAGTTCTTGTTTGTTCACGAGCAGATCGATTTAGAACCATTGGCCAACCTTTGCCATAAATTCATCAAAAATCCCTGCACTTCCGGCTACGAACGATTTTCCGAAAAGATAATCATCCGTTCCTTTAAAGTCGCACACCCTTCCTCCGGCCTGTTGAACAATAATAATCCCTGCACAAACATCCCATGGATGCAGGCTGTATTCGTAGAATGCTTCAAACCTACCACAGGCTACATAGGCAAGATCTGTTGCAGCTGAACCAAGCCGGCGTAACCCGCGTGTGCTGTGCATCAGTTCCCTGAATAAAAGCAGGTATTCTTCTTCCTGCTCATGATCATAATAGGGGAACCCGGTAGCGATCAGTGAATCTTCCAGCTTTAAAGTCTTTGAAACATGAATCTCCTTGCCATTCAAAAAAGCAGGGCTTCCTTCCCAGGCATAAAAACATTCATCGAGATTTACTTCGTAGATCACTCCAAGAATAGGTACGTTGTTCCGGATCAGACCAATGCTAACGGAATAACAGGGAATGCCATGAATGAAGTTTGTCGTTCCGTCTAAAGGGTCGATCACCCAATTATAGGTTTCTCCTCTCACGGTTGTGGTTTCTTCTTCGGTAATGAAGCCCGCACCCGAAATGAGTGGGGCGAGGGCTTTCACGATGGCGACTTCGCTTTGTTTATCTACATAGCTCACCAGGCTGTTCCGGCTCTTCACTTCCACCTGTTCGGCTTTCAGTTTTTTCTGTTCGGTCCGGATAAAAGCTCCGGTGGCCTTGGCGGCTGCACAGACTTTGGTGCAGATTTGTTCAAGATTGAGCTGATTCATGTGGGAGGGTAGACGTTTTTTGTGCTTTGCGGCGGAAGTAAATAATTCCGGAGATCCCTAATAATATAAGCCCAATAGCTATAAACATGGCTTGAGTAACGGTATACGACCCGATCTTGAATAGCACAGTGTTCTCGCGGATCTGTTCAATGAAGAATCGCTCCGTTCCATTGATAATAAGGTAAATTGAGAACAAGATACCCGGTATTTTAATCTTACGCCGGATGGACCAGAGGAGGAAGAAAAGAAGGATACAGGCTACGGCCTCATAAAATGCAGTCGGGTAAACCCTTGCGATCAGATAGGGAGTCTCCCTCCAATCGCAATGGCAGTTAAGATATTCCGGAGTCCCTCCGATAAAGGGGTTGCACTCCATATTCACATTATTGGGATAGTTGTAAGACCACATCCAGTCAGGCAGGAAGCTCAGCCATCCCGGTTTGAGGTGAGTATTCGGTATTCCCCAGTCACCATCACCGGCGATATGACAACCGATCCTGCCCACTCCATAAGCCAGCATTAGCCCAGGAGCACAGGAGTCAATCACATACTCGAAAACGAGTCCATTCTTTTTTGCGTAATAGATTACCGAAAGCCCACCTACGATGAGGCCTCCATACATCGTTAAACCACTGAATGAAAAAACCATACCCAGCGGGTCCCTCATAAAATCCGGAAAGTTTTCGAGGATATGAAATAATTTAGCGCCAAGCAATCCGGCAACGGCAGCAACCAGGGTCATGTTGCTTACATGCTCATAAGGATGATAGGGAACTTCCATGAGCTTCGGCTCCGGGATTCGGGCCTTTTCTTTTTCCTTGTATTTAAGCCAGGTGAAGACTGCTGCCGTGATCAAACCACCGACCACGCTTCCCTGCAGGGAAAGCATATATTCTCTTGGGTTTACAGAGAGTGTGCCGTAATCCCAGATAAATCCAACCAGTTTATAACCCAGTAAGAACCCGAACACCCCATTCGTAATCAGTTCAGCATTGGTAGCGGCTTCTCCCTTCATTACTTTGCGGATGGTGCTTCGGATCAGACCTTCATGCTCCATGCGTTTCAATTCCTTCGCAAAGAAATATCCGGCTGTCAGGAATGCTAATGCCACAAAGAACCCGAAGCTCTGCAGGATCTTCAGGAATGGGAGTTCAACACCGAAAAGGTCTTTGACGGCGTGATAGATGGTTGGGTACATAAAAGTTCTGCTTGTCCAAGCTTTAGCCTGGTGATTTGGTTTCTTTCAAACGAAGGATCGGTTGTCCGTACTTTAATATAGTTATCCGTAAAGCCATAACGGATACCATCCTGTCCTGCTTCTTCAAATAAGACCTCACGCTCGGTATCCAAGTGTTGCATATAGAAATGCCTCAGCTTTTTTGCAGAAAGGATACGGAGCATCTTGTTTCTTTTCTTCCGTTCGCTCATAGGAACTGTTCCGCTTAAATGAATAGCTTCTGTGTCGTCGCGCTCTGAATAGGTAAACACATGAAGATAAGAAACGGGCAATGTATTCAGATAGTTATAGGTTTCCAGAAAATCAGCTTCGCTCTCGCCCGGAAAGCCTACAATTACATCCACTCCCAGGCAGGCATGGGGCATGAGGCTTTTTATTTTATCAATGCGTTCTGTATATCCTGCTGTCAAATACCTGCGTTTCATAAGCTTCAGAATGCGGTCTGATCCACTTTGAAGAGGAATATGAAAATGAGGGGTGAATCGTTTAGAATTTGCAACAAATTCTATAACCGCATCCGTGATAAGATTCGGTTCAATAGAAGAGATACGGAACCGGGCAATCGTTTCCACCGTATCCAGTCTTTTGATCAGGTCGATAAAGCTGGAGTCCTTCTTCTTTCCACCGTTTTGAACTTTTCCGAAATCACCCAGGTTCACACCGGTGAGAACTATTTCTTTGACTCCAGTGGAGGCAATCTTTTGAGCATTGAGGACGACATTCTCCACTGTATCGCTTCGGCTCTTGCCCCTTGCAAGCGGGATCGTACAAAAGGTGCAGCTGTAATCACATCCATCCTGTACTTTTAAAAAGGCCCGGGTACGATCGCCTGCCGACCAGGCATCCGTAAAAAAGTCGGCAGTCTCTATTTCACAGCTGATGACTTTCGCTTTCGAGTGTTTGGTAATATCATCGAGGTAATTCAGCAATTTAAATTTCTCAGTGGCACCAAGGATAAGATCCACCCCGTCTATCCTTGAAATCTCCTCCGGTTTAAGCTGTGCATAGCATCCCACAATCACCACATAGGCATCGGGTGAAACACGAAGTGCATTCCTGACGATCTGTTTGCATTCTTTATCCGCATTTGCCGTTACGGAACAGGTATTGATGATATATACATCCGAAGGTTCTGTGAAATCCACTTTTTCGTAACCATTTTCTATCAGCAGCCTTGCAATGGCGGAAGTCTCGGCGTAATTAAGCTTACAACCAAGGGTGTGAAAGGCGACTTTACGAGGGAGGTTCATGACGGCGCGAAATTACGATTTCCATACGAATAAACGTATCTTTGATTCGCTATTAAACCCAAGTATGAAAAACGTTCATTCTCTGTTATTATTCAGTTTTTTAATTGGTTTTACACCTGCATTCTGCCAATTCCCGAATGTGATGATTGGGAATCAGAATGCTCCTGAGGAAGTTTCACTGGCCATCAATCCCAAAAATCCCATGCAGATGGCAGCCGGAGCAAACCTCGATAATTACTATTTTTCGACCGACGGGGGGCAGCACTGGACCGGAAAGACGATCAAATCTGTTGTTAATGGTGTGTATGGAGATCCTGTCCTGACCACCGATACAGCCGGTGCATTTTATTTTCTGCATTTGAGTAATCCACCTGCCGGAACGGGAAGCTGGGTGGATCGGATCGTGATTCAACGTTCTTCAGACGGTGGACAAAACTATTCGGATGGAGCAGGCATCGGAAAAAACGGAACAAAGGTGCAGGATAAACCTTGGCCAGCAGTCAACCCATTTACGAACGAAGTATATGTTACCTGGACTCAGTTTGATGAATACGGTACCCGGAACCCGGCCGATAGCAGCAATATCCTCTTCTCTAAATCAAATGACAATGCGGCCACGTGGAGTACCCCCAAACGAATTAACAAGCAGGCCGGTGACTGTATAGATTCAGATAGTACGGTAGAAGGTGCGGTGCCCTGCATAGGTCCTAAAGGTCAAATATATGTGGCATGGGCCGGACCACTCGGACTTACATTTAATAAGTCGACCGATGATGGGGATACCTGGATGCCTGCTGAAAAAGTAATCAATACGATTCCCGGAGGCTGGGATTATCCGGTGAAAGGAATGTTTCGTTGTAATGGAATGCCGGTAACTGCATGTGACCTCAGTAAAGGATCTAACCGCGGAACGATCTATGTAAATTGGAGTGACCAGCGAAAAGGGCTGAATGATGCAGACATCTGGCTCGTCAAATCGACCGATGAAGGGCAACACTGGACCCAACCGAAAAGAGTCAATTCGGATGCTCCCGGAAGTCAGAACTTCATGTCGTGGATGACTGTTGACCAGGTTAATGGTGACCTTTATGTGGTTTATTATGACCGGAGGAATCACAAAGGAAACGATTCTACGGATGTGTATGTTTCCCGTTCCACCGACGGGGGAGAAACCTTTATGGATTATCGTATCAATGAAAAAAGCTTTGCTCCTGATACCACGGTGTTCTTCGGTGATTATATTGACATAAGCGCTGTTGGAGGAGTCGTAAGACCTATCTGGATGCAGTATGACGGAAAAGGATTAAGTATCTGGACTGCCCTCATACAACCGGGAATGGTTGGAAGAAAAGATATCTTTCTTAGGGATCAGCGGGAAGATACGATGGATGACTCAACCGAGGAAGTCAAATGAAGAAGCTGAAATTTTTAGCATTACTCCCTTTCCTTTGTCTGGTCCTGAATAGTGCACAAGCCTGTAAATGCAAAGAACATCCCGCCCTCAATAAGGAGAATTGTGAGCTTTATCACACCATCCTGGAAGGGAAGGCCGATTCGATCACGGTCTGTAAAGATGGTTACAGCACAGCCTGGTTTTCAGTCATAAATCTGTTTAAGGGAGAGTCCTATGCTTCCGTTTCGATTCGTTTCGACTGCAGCTCCGATTGCCAGATGAATATCAGTAAAGGAGATACCTGGATCCTCTACGGGCAATATTTCAAGTATGGGCAGCTCTGTATTGATTTTTGCAGCCGGACACGCAAGCTCATCAAAGAAGGGGATGACTTCTATACAGCATTGAATGCCATGAGTTATCAGGAAGAACTAACAAAACTTGAAACGATATTCGGAAAGCGGAAAATTAGTCAGAAACCCAAAACCGAAGGAACCGAACGGATACTCATTCAGCCTACGGCCTGGTGGAAGCTATGGTTGCTCCTGATCTCCGTAGTTGTGATGTTCGTGATTAATTTTCTCGTAAAAAAAATGAAGTGAAGCATTACACCGCTTCACCCGATTTTAACATCAGCAAAACGGAACCCGCGCGCTGGCCCTGACGGAAAACGAAGCCGAGGTGCTTGTGCGTCAGCGATTTTTCCGTCTTGTCACGCAATGGCGTGATTGGTTCTTTTTGCATCAAGGCAAAAAGAACAAAGGCTCACCCTTAGACGTGGCTCATGGTGACGAAAATGGAAACAGAGAAACCCATAATCTACTGCATCCCCGGTACCGGTGTCGATGGCCGGGTGTTTTCATTGCTTGATTTCGGCGATTATGAAGTGAAATATATTCATTGGGTGGTTCCTCATAAACGGGAAAGCATGAATGACTATGCCCTCCGCCTTGCCAGACAAATAGATGCTTCCCGCCCTATTGTTCTTATCGGCCTTTCCTTTGGCGGAATGTTATGTGCCACGCTGATGTCACAGCTTCATCCCAAACTGGTCATCCTGATTTCATCCAGTAAGAGTAAGAAAGAACTTCCTCCCAAAATCCGGTTTCTCAAAGCCATTCCGTTTTACCGTTTATTTCCGGATGCTGCCTTTATTAAAGCAGCCGCTTTCTCCAGAAGGGTCTTTGGTTTCCATAGTAAAGCAGATGCTGCTCTGTTTCTGGATATGCTCAAAACAGCCCCCCGGAATTTTTACTCCCGGGCTATCGATTGTATCGTGCATTGGGATGCCAAAGATTTTAAACCCGGGATTGTGCATATTCACGGTACGAGAGATCGGGTGCTACCCCTTTCCTTCGTAAAAGCCGATTATGTGATTGAGGGAGGTTCCCATAATATGCTCCGGACGCATTCGGAAGAGATCAGTGAGATTATCAGAAAAGAACTCGATGCAATGACTTTATAACAGGCTCCAGATTTACTTCCCCATAAATACAAAGTTCACGATATTCGCTCCCATCCTTAAAGCCTTCTGACGACTTTCATCGGGATCGTGGTGAACCTGTGGGTCTTCCCATCCGTCGCCTATGTCGGCTTCGTAATCATAGAAGCAGACTAGACGTCCCTGATAGATGATGCCGAAGCCCTGAGGAGGCTTTCCATCGTGTTCATGAATCTTGGGTACTCCTTTATCAAAATTATATTTCTGGTGATAGATAGGGTGGGAGAAAGGGAGTTCCACAAAGTCCAGTTCGGGAAAGACTTTCTTCATTTGGGTGCGGACGAACTTGTCCATTCCATAGCTGTCGTTTATATTGAGGAATCCTCCTCCAATCAGATATTTGCGCAGGTTATCTGCTTCTTGCTGAGAGAATACGATGTTTCCGTTTCCGGTGATATGTACAAACGGATAATTAAAGATATCAGGGCTTCCGGGTTCCACTACCGCTTCTTCGGGGTTGATCTTGGTCCCCAGGTTCTGATTGCAGAAGGCGATCAGGTTAGGAAGTGAAGTGGGGCTTACATACCAGTTTCCTCCTCCTTGGTATTTCATCCTCGCTATTTTATAGGTATAGTTCTGTTGTCCTTCCGCCAGGAAAGTCAACAGAGAGAATGGGATGGCGAATAGCAAAAAATTCAGCTTATTCATTGATAAGATTAAAAGTATGACAAGCAGCCAGCGCAGCTGTTTCTGTTCGTAAGCGGCTTTTACCGAGGCTTATTTCTTTAAAGCCTTTTTCTTTTGCAAACATAATCTCTTGTTTGGAGAAATCACCTTCCGGTCCTATGAGAATAAGAGCATTTTTCCCTTTTGAATAGGAATTCTTCAATAAGGGTGGATTTAGCTCCGTCCGGTCACAATGTGCAATGAATTTTTCACCGTCAAAGGAGGCTTGTGATTCAATGAATTTGTGGAAGGATAAGGTCTCGTGAATAACCGGTTCATAAGCTTTAAGGCTTTGTTTCATGGCCGAAACGGCTATTTTCTGCAAGCGTTCGGTTTTTACAACTACCCGTTCGGAGTGCTCACATTGAACTGGGGTGAATGCGTCAATCCCTATTTCCACGGCTTTTTCAAGGAACCATTCTGTCCGTTCCATATTCTTGGTCGGGGCCATGGCTATATGCAGGAAGAATGATCGTTTGTTAAATTCTTTTTTTACATCCGTAATATGTACGGTGCAACGCTTTGGGTGATCATCAGCTACCTCCGCTGTAAAGAGGTTTCCTTTTCCGTCAATCAGTTCCACGGTTTCTCCTTTTGTAATGCGGAGTACCCTTACCGCATGTTTGCTTTCCTCTTCCGAAAGAGTATAGATCTCACTATTGATATCAGGGGTATAGAACAGGTGCACAGACAAATTTACGAAAAGGAATGGTGACAGACCTAATTAAAGGCTAGCGGACGATTAATTTCCTGACTAATTGTTCCTGTCCAACATTTATGGACACAAAATAAATCCCTGAAACGGTAAGATTAAGTTCTGCAGTCTCTTCCTGTTGTACATTCCTTTCGACGATTACCTGCCCGAGCACATTTTTCACACTCAGCATCTCTGCATCCGGAGGCAAAGTGACGGTGCTTGTTCCGGAGCAGGGGTTTGGAAATACAGTAAAGAAGGAAGCATGATCAGCATGTAACGAAGCAATACCGGTAGGAGAATAGGGGATACAGCGGTAGAAAACAGCGGTGTTCGACAGGAATGAATCTTTCACGGTCATTTGCACAGCAGAAGCCGTGAAGTAAACGGAAGTATTTGCATTCGAAGGATTGAAACCTGCAGCCGGTACCGTCAGATAATTGTTGTAACGAAGCAAGGCATAGTGCTGACCCGGTGTCAGCGAATCGGAAGTGATCCATGCTTTCATCATGCGTGCACTGGCTCCCTGTGTAATATTGGGCTCATCCAGTGAATCAAGTACCATATGCACCGGTTTTGTTTGTCTCGATGGATCTTTAATGCCGGTGACAGCAACTCCGTAGTTCACATACTCCGGGATGCAGTAACTGTAAACAGCTCCGTTCCCATTCATGGAACGGGTATCATAAAGCTTGGAGAATGCCCGTGTAAAGGAAGTGGTGTCGAAACAGCTGTTGTAAGTCAGCTGATCGGTTCCGGTATACGCATTCACATTGGCACCGGTAAAACCAATGGCTGGGATGATGTGATCATAATCAGGATCACTCAGGCCCTGAATATAAACGGTGATGATAACAGGTTGTTTTTTCTGAAGGAATTGTTTGGTCCAAACCAGATAGTTTTGATATTGAGGGGATGCAACAGTAGGATCCCATTCACTATAATTTAATGAAAAAGCACTGAGGGCGGCGGTATCATTTACATTAATCAGTACTTCCCCTCCGGCTACAGTCCGGCACAAATCCTGGGAAATGTAATTTCCATAATAGAGTCCGCACATCTGAATGGATGTTTCCCCGCAATAACCGTTTGCATTGGGCCATTGCAATCTGGGTTTAATACTCAGCAGCGATGTTACCTGGGAGTAGGAGGAAAAGAAGAATCCTGCAAAGAGAATGAAGAGTAAGTTTTTTTTCATGCGCTAAGCAATGTACGAAAACTTTATTTACTTTACCCGTCTTAACACGATGCCAGCTTGATGATGAAAAGTAAATGGGTGAGTGCCGAAAACGGAGTATGCATTATAATCATTGCCTATGCTCTTTTTTATACCCTCTTCAGTCTCTTTGGTTTTCACCTGGAGAGGATCCCTGGTGATTTGGCCGATTCACGCCTCAATAATTATTTATTGGAGCATGGGTACCGCTTTATCCGGGGATTGGATGAATCATTCTGGAGCCCTCCCTTTAATTATCCTGAAAATAATATGCTGGCCTATTCCGATAATTTTATCGGACAGCTTCCTTTTTATGCAACTTTTCGTTTCATTGGATTGAACCGGGAGAATGCCTATCAGGGATGGCTCATCTTGACTTATCTGCTTAACTTTTTTTGCTGCGCCTGGGTCTTATTCAGACTGGGAGCAAACAAGCCTGCTGCATTTCTGGGGGCTTACCTTTTTGCCTTCAGTGCAGCCATACTCGATCAAAGCAACCATACGCAGATGACTTCCCGATATCCTGTTGCTCTTGCTTTCTATTTTCTGATCCGTTTGTTTCAGGAGCCGCGTCACCGGTATTTACTTTTCTTTCTGGGCTCGGTAGTACTTCAGTTTCTGAATTCCATTTATCTGGGCTTCCTGCTTTCGCTTTCATTGTTTTTTTTCTCCTTTGTTTACCTGATCCTTTATCGCAAGGAACTTTCTTTTGCTCCCCTCCTGAAAAAAAAAGAATTGCTTTTTGCAGGAGTCTATCTGGTGCTCAGCGGTCTGATCCTGCGTTCATTCTTTGGGCCCTATATGAGGCATGCGCGCGCGGGTAATTTTACTCCGGCTAAACGAGATGTCTTCGAATCACTTCCCCGATGGACTTCCTACTATCCCGGTTCTCCGAATATCCTCTCCTGGAAATTCCTTGCTGGACGACCAGATGGATTGGTGAACTGGTGGAACCACTGGATCTTTCCAGGTGGGATTGTTTATGCATCCCTGCTGACCTTACTTATAGTTATTGTATGCCAGCTTTTCCAGAGAAACAGAGCTGGCCGATCCTCCCGCATCAGGCTGGCTGCAGCTTTGTTCGGGGCAATGCTGCTTCTGATTTTTTTCACTTTTCGTTACCACAATTTCAGCCTTTATGAATGCATATATGTGATACCGGGCTTCAATTCGATGAGAGATCTGTGCAGGGTGGTCAATATTGAGTTTTTCTTTTATGCTGCTATTTCAGCCCTGATCTTTACCTGGATCAGCGAAAAGATCAGGAATCGTTTTATTCGTACCGGGGTGATGCTTTTGTTGTTTCTTGTGCTGATTGTGGATCAGCGATTTGATATGAATAATGTGGGTACCTACCTCAAGTCGGATGCAATTCAAGCTTCCTCCACGTTTGTGGAGAAGGTCAAGAAGCACTCGGATTATAATAAATATACAGCCATTGCCTATATTCCTGGAGAAATTGCTCCTCAGGCAATAATTCATCTGGATGCTATGCTGGGATCTCAGGAGCTGGGCATGAAGACTATAAACTCCTATACCGGAACCTGTTCTAGCTGGTATTGCGAATTTGCAGGCAAGCATGATCTTGTTAGTTTGAAGAGCTGGCTGGAGCATGCCGGCCAACCGATGGACAGCACCAGAATTCTGCTCATTCGTTGAAGTAATTTAATTTCCATTGAAAATCAGCGAGATGTAAAAAGGTTACAATAAAAGCTATCGATACACCTTAAAATCCTTTTCATCGTCAAATAAATTTTGATCGTCGATAATCCGGTGTATTAAGAACTTGTATCTTTGTCACTGAAAATTCCCTAAACTAAAAAATAATGAAGAAAAACCTACTTACCCTCTGTATGGCTTTCATTTGCTGCATCGGACTTGCTTCCTCGCTTCCTCCGGGCAATGTAAGCTTTAGTGCATCCAGTACGAACGGATGTGCACCCTTTCCGGTCACTTTTACCAATACCAGTTCCATTGGGAACTATTATGTATGGCAGTATAATGATGGCACAATGGTGGATACCACTATAAATACAGTTCACACTTTTAATATCAGCGGGAATTTCAACGTCATGCTCACTGCCTATGATACTACTGGGCATACCATGAATTTTCTCGGTTCCACTCAGAGTAATATCAATGTAAGTGGACTCGGTCTGAACACATCGGCTGATACGGTTTGTCCGGGTGAGATTTTTTCTGCCTCTACCTGGGGAGGGAATGGGAACAATTACTCCTGGTCATTTGGTGACGGGTCAACTTCAACTCAGTCCTATAATGTTACCCATACTTATAGCAACCCAGGAGTTGATACTTTGAAATTAAGTGTAATGAATAATTGTGGAGGAACTCAGCACATCGTTAAGATAGTGGTCGTAATGGTCAATGCTCACCCCAATGCAAGCTTTAATACTTCTTTGGGATGGATGAATTACGTTTGCCCGAATGATCCAGTCCAGTTTAACCCCAGAAATTCCAATGCTTCCACTTATTCATGGACGTTCGGTGATGGAGGTAATTCCACTCAAAGTCAACCCACGCACACCTACGCAGCCCCTGGTAAATTTGCAGTGAAGCTGACAGTTACGAGCAGCGCTTGTGGGACATCCTCTAGCTGGACAGATACCGTAAGAGTTAACGGTGGAATCCATTTTAGCAGTGGTTCACAGATCTCTTCATCAGCCAATCAGGCTTGTCCTCATGACCAGATCAATCTGAACTACTATGGCAATACTCCAAATGCACTTACCTGGAAGTTCGGCACTACCGATTCTGTAACAGGTACGCAAAATACAAGTTATGCATGGCCTTCTGCCGGAACCTACACCGTGACGCTGCACCTGCATAACGGTTGCAATAATGACACTACCTTGAGCAAGGTGGTGATGATCAAGACAAACCTGCCGTTTAATGGGAATGTGCAAACACAATATTATCCAAACCCTGCCTGTCCGAATGAATTTGTTTCTTTCGCAAGCAGTTCCGCAAGTTCCTACGAGTGGTACTTCGGAGATGCAGCTCATGATTCCTCGAATATGGCAATGCCGAACTTTGAGTATAGCTCATTGGGAACCTATACCGTAACCCTCAAATTATATAACGGATGCGGAAGAGATACGATGGTCTCCAATACCTTGACAATCGATAATTCCTCTGTTCCATTCCTTCAGGCAGGAAACGGCAATAACAGTAACTGGGGCTCTACAACCACCGCAACCTGCCCTGGTGATACGGCCCTGTTTTATGTAGCCGCTCAGGGAACCCTTGATTGGAATTTTGGGGACGGACACACTGCCGTTGGAGGTACCCCTTTCAATACCGGAGGAAATGGAGTTGCCTATCTTATTAAACATCCTTTTACTACCCTGGGAACATTCTGGGTAAAGCTGAAAGTCACCAATAGCTGTGGAAACAGTGCCATTGACTCGATTCAATATACTGTTGGTAATAGTCAACCGGTAAATGGTTCCCTGAATATCATCGGGGATAACCAAAACAACAATACTAACTCCGCAAATACCTGTCAGAAGATGCTCTTTATCGGTGGGGGAGGATCTACCTATAAATGGTTCTTTGGAAATGGAGACTCTATCATTACTCATTCCACTTCTGTACCCTACAGCTATCCAACGTCAGGAAATTATACCATCACTCTCAAAGTGATCAACGGTTGTGGTAATACCGCCACTTACACCAAGCAGATTCAGATCAATGGAATTAATTCATCGTCTGTACCTACAAATATAATGTGTAACATGGCCAACAATGGTAAGATCGTAACCAACGCATCAGGTGGTTATCCTACTTATAACTACTCGCTCAACGGAGGTTCTTATCAGTTATCCAATACCTTCAGTAATCTGGCAGCTGGGACCTATACCGTATCTATCCGCGATTCACTGGGATGTATGGTTTCAACAGTCACTAACATCACCCAGCCAACTGCGCTTGCAATCACACCCGGTTCTGTAAGTTCAACTTGCGGAAACTCAGACGGTACGGCTTCCGTTACGGTTAGCGGCGGAACTCCTGCTTATACCTACTCATGGGCAGCTGGAGGAGCAACAGCTTCTATTATTAATAAGGCTTCCGGATCATACGCGGTTACGGTGACCGATATGAACGGTTGTGTCGATAATACATCCGTTGTAATCAATGACGTAGGCGGACCAGTGGTTACTTACCCAGGTTCACTTCCATCGAATTGTATTGGGGTCTCCAGTTATGCACTTAGCGGTGGTTCACCTGCTGGAGGAACATATTCCGGTTTAGGTGTTTCAGGGGGAGCTTTCTTTAACCCTGCAGCTGCCGGTGCCGGAACGCATACTATTGTTTATACCTATTCAAACGGAACATGTACCAGCTCTGCTTCTAATACGATCACTGTAAATGCACTGCCCCATGTTACTGCAGGCAGCACGCCTGCTAACGGGGAAGTATGTACAGGTGGTTCAGTGACACTCACAGGAGGAGGAGCTTCTACCTATTCCTGGTCTGGTGGTAAGACCGATGGTATTGCCTTTGTTCCTGTGGGGAACCTTACCTATACCGTAACAGGAACCGATGCAAACAACTGTACCGCTACTGCAACTGTTGCGATTGTGGTGAATCCATACCCAGTTGTTGCATTGAGCTTCACCGGTCACGATACCCTAGGCGATTGTGCTTCTAACTTCACACTCAATCAAGGTACTCCTGTCGGAGGAACGTATAGCGGACCTGGTGTGGTTGGTAATATCTTCCAGCCTTCTTCTACTGGAGACGGAACATTTACCATTACCTACAGCTATACCAACGGCTCCGGATGTATGGCTTCACAAAGCACAGCCATCCATGTTCTTCCTTGCCCGCTGGTGGTTACCGAGCTCAGCAAAATAAACATCAGGATCTACCCGAACCCAAGCAACGGTATGATCAATGTGGAAACTGCAGATCAAAACGGAACGCTCCAGGTATTTAATGCCATCGGACAGCTTGTTTACGGGGAGAAGATTACCCGCACTTCCACCATCATCAATCTCCAGTCACAACCGGCTGGAATGTATCTGGTGAAGCTTGAAGGATCTGAAGGTGTTGCGGTGCAGCGAATACTGATCAATAAATAAGTATAAACTTCCAATATAAAAGCCCGGAACATTTTGTTCCGGGCTTTTTTTATTGTTCTACTTGGATCATTCGACTATTCACCTTGACAGAAACTTCAGCTGATTATCGCACTGCAATCTTCTGAACAAAGGATCTTTCTCCCGTAGTGACGGTTATAAGATAAATTCCATTGGCAAGCCTGGAAGGAAGTACATAGAGATTACTCTGTATCGCTCCGGTTTCGGAAATAACTTGTCCGAGCATGTTCAGCACGCGTATAGATTTTACCTGGGCTGGATTGATATTTATAAGTAGAAGGCTATTGTTAGCCGCATTATAGGAAATGCTTCCAGGGGCCTCCTGCAGCACATCCACCACCGCTGCAATTCCCACATTTACAATCAGCTTTGCTGCATCCAGCTCACAGCCCCCGGTAACTGTTTCTGTAACCTGGACGAGTCCCCCACGATTTGAAAAATTAACGGTTATAGTATGTGTTCCTTGCCCGCTCACAATGGTACACCCCGGTGGCACCGACCAGGAATAGGTTGACCCTGCTGTTGCAGGAACGGAGTAGACCTGGTTTGTTGCACCGGTGGTCACATTAATAGGCCCGGTAATGGAGTATGGGAAGTTGATGAGGAGATTAAAAAAATCAGCAGCCCAATAAGTGGAATGAAAGTTAACTTCTTTTACCGCATAAGTTCCGGTGGCACCTCCCTGACGAGGGCAGGAGCCTGTATCTACCGCGATGGCATGGCCCATTCCGGTTATCTTATAGAAATAAACAATAGGATTGGAGGAGCTGTCATTATAGATATTCAACTGTATGTTACTATTGCCCTGGAATGAATTATTGACGGAATCAACGGTTTGATCCCCATGATCCAGATTGGTCCATTGTTTAATGAGTTCCGTTGCATTGTTAATATTGACGGTCGCGTCTAACGTTCCATGAAAAATAGCCAGGTGTGGATAAGGGTTTGAATAACCCGGGTTCTGTGCTCTAACCAACGCCCCCCATTGGGCCGGTGTCATAGTGATGCCCGGATTCATTGCGGTGGATGCCGTAAAGATGCTTGTGGAAGCCTTGTATGGAAGGCCCGACATGATGGCTCCGGCATGAATAATGTCAGGATAGGCTGCCATCATCACCGCAGTCATGCCTGCACCGGCAGAAATTCCGGTTGCATAAATGGCAGACATATTAATATTGTAATTGGTATTCATATAGTCCACCATCTGTTTGATGGAAAGCGCCTCTCCTACACCGCGGTTCACATCGGTGGTATCAAACCAGTTAAAGCAGAGTCCGCTGTTATTGGCGGATACTTGTTCGGGATAGATCACATAAAACTTGTGCAGGTCGGCAAGCTTGTTCCATCCGGTCTGAGCCGCAAACTGTGCAGCAGTTTCGGTACATCCATGCATGGCAATGACCAGGGGTGCCGGACCGGTTATTCCCGCCGGTATATATTTATACATGTTCAAAGCGCCAGGATTGCTACCAAAGGAACTCACGGGTACAATAGTTTGTGCACGGAGGATTACCCCATTTAATAGCAGTACCGCCAAGACGGTACGAATAGAGAAAGGTAGTTTCATAAGTGTTTGGTATTAGCTCTCGAAAGATAGTCTATTTTAAAGTCTCTCCCAGCCAGTTATAGAACTCATACTGCCAGACCAGCGCATCCTGATCTTTCAGCACCCAGTGATTCTCGTTCGGGAAATAGAGCATCTTGCTCTTGATGCCTTGCAGTTGAGCTGCTTGAAATGCTCCAAGCCCCTGTTCAATAGGAACACGGTAGTCTTTGCCTCCCTGGATGATCAGAATGGGAGTGTCCCATTTCTTCACAAAATTAACCGGATTGAATTCGTTGTAGGATTTCTGTGCGGAGACATTGTCTTTATCCCAGTAAGGGCCACCAAGATCGGTATTCACAAACCACATCTCTTCCGTGGTTCCGTACATACTTCTCCAATCGAAGATTCCATCGTGAGCAATGAAAGTCTTAAAGCGTTTTTCATGGATTCCTGCCAGGAAGTAAACGGAATATCCTCCATAACTGGCACCGACACATCCTCTTCTGTCTTTGTCTACGTAAGGTTCTTTTGAAATTTCATCAATAGAGATGAGGTAATCTTTCATGTTCTGACCTCCGTAATCTCTGCTGATTTGTTCATTCCATTTCACTCCATGACCGGGCATACCACGACGGTTCGGTGCAACCACAATATAGCCTTTGGATGCCATGAGCTGGAAATTCCAGCGATACGAATAGAACTGAGTGAGTGGACTTTGAGGTCCACCCTGACAATAAAGCAGGGTAGGGTATTTCTTCGTGGCATCAAAGCCTGGAGGGAGGATGACCCAGACCAGCATCTTTTGCCCGTCGGTTGCCGTAACAAATCGTTTCTCCACTTTAGGAAGCATCAATGATTTGTAGAGTTCGTCATTTACATGAGTGAGTTGTTTCATGGTTCCATTGGCCGGATCCACCGTGCAGATTTCGGGGGCATGATTCATATCCGTTCTTTCTACGATCAGCTCATTTCCTACTTGGCCCACCAGGTTGTGCATATCATAATCACCTTTCGTGATTTGCTTGACGACTGCGGTCTCTTTAACGGTAGCAGGATAATTCACTTCCAGCAACTGAACAACCCCATCTACTGCTGCAGTAAAATAGATTTTCTTACCGTCGAGGCTCCATTTGTAATCGTTGACCGTACCGTCCCAGTCTTTTGTAAGATTGATTCGGGTGGATCCGTTCATCGCATAAATATCGTTCTTGTCGGCTTCGTACCCGTCGGTTTTCATGCTTAGCCAGGCTAAGGTTCCGGAAGGGGAGAAGGCAGGCTTCATATCATAACCTTCCATGCCTGAAGTGAGGTTGGTCGTTTTTTTACTGTCGATCTCATAAGAAAAAATGTCGGTATTGGTGCTGAGTGCATAGTCTTTCCCGTATTTCTTCTTGGTTACATACAGAATCTCTTTTCCGTTGGGGTTCCAGATAAAATCCTCATCTCCTCCATAAGGTTTTTGTGGACAATCATACGGTTCATTCGGCGTGAGGTCGAGGCTGTCGGTTACTTTTTTACCATTGAGTGTGTTCAGG
>Ga0207068_1007_pt1 | contig 93077 bp, 64 predicted proteins | sample Alteio_BWMinCont_23_FD_153475 | JGI IMG/M metagenome (GOLD analysis project Ga0207068, IMG submission 153475) | Enriched cells from forest soil in Barre Woods Harvard Forest LTER site, Petersham, Massachusetts, United States -... | ecosystem: Environmental > Terrestrial > Soil > Temperate forest >... | reverse complement strand
AGCTGTGCTGGGTTCCCTGGCGGATGAAACACCCGAAGGCAAGTCTATCGTTGAACTGGCTAAGTCATTAGGAGGAAAAACACAAGCCAGCGACACGCTGTTGGCGGAAGCCCGCTTTGTCAAGTTTACTGCAGAAACCCGTTCCAGTGGAATAGATCTGAAAAACGGAACCCGCATACGCAAAGGAGCATTTGACTCTATACGCAGCATTTCCGAAAAAGCAGGCCATGTCTTCCCGGAAGAAACAGCACTGAAAGTAAAGGAGATTTCCAGTAATGGAGGTACTCCCCTGGTAGTGTCCGAAAACGAAAAGGTAATCGGTGTCATAGAACTCCAGGATATTATCAAACCCGGTATCAGCGAGCGCTTTGAGCGATTGAGAAAAATGGGAGTAAAAACGGTGATGGTAACCGGAGATAACCCTTTAACCGCCAAATTCATTGCAGAGAAAGCAGGGGTAGACGATTACATTGCCGAAGCTAAGCCGGAAGACAAGATGAATTACATCAAAAAGGAACAGGTTAGTGGCAAGCTCGTGGCTATGATGGGCGACGGAACAAACGATGCTCCTGCTCTGGCCCAGGCCGATGTGGGTGTGGCCATGAACAGTGGAACGCAAGCAGCCAAAGAAGCCGGAAACATGGTAGATCTGGATAACGATCCTACCAAACTGATTGAAATTGTGGAAATAGGAAAACAGTTACTGATTACAAGAGGCACACTCACCACTTTTTCTATTGCTAATGATGTAGCCAAATATTTTGCCATCGTTCCTGCGTTGTTCATCGCTTCCATACCGGCCTTGCAGAATCTGAATGTGATGAACCTGAAAAGCCCAGAAAGTGCCATTCTTTCGGCGGTTATTTTTAATGCCATTATTATCCCAATTCTTATTCCGCTCGCATTACGGGGTGTGGAATATAAACCGATCGGAGCCAGTGCCCTGTTGAGGAGAAATCTGTTGATCTATGGTTTGGGTGGAATTTTAGTGCCATTTATCGGAATTAAACTGATTGATATGATTGTAGGAATATTCTTCTAATAACACAAAAGCTTATGAAAACGTATATACTGCCTTCGCTTAAATTAACTGCTGTACTGATCATCCTGTGTTCAGTGCTTTATCCCCTCCTTATTGCCGGCATAGCCAAAACGGCTCCCGGTCAAGGCGATGGAGTTACTTTGGCTGTCAACGGAAAAGTAGTCGGCTACGAAAACATTGGACAGAAATTCACGAAGGATGAATATTTCTGGGGACGTCCGTCTGCTGTTGACTACAATGCTGCTGGTTCCGGCGGATCGAATAAAGGACCTTACGCACCAGATTTTCTGGCCACTGTGAAAGCCCGTATTGATACTTTCCTGGTACACAACCCAGGAGTGAACAAAGCAGAGATTCCTTCCGAACTCGTAACCGCTTCTGGAAGCGGATTAGATCCGGATATTTCTCCTGCAGGAGCTTATATTCAGGTGAAAAGAGTAGCCAAGGCCAGAAACCTGAAGGAGGAACAGGTCAGAAAACTGGTGGAAGCTCATATCGAAAAGCCTTTATGGAGTATCTTTGGCCCTGAAAAAATTAATGTTCTCAAATTGAATATTGCTTTAAGTACACTTAAATAATTACACTACAGATAAACAATAAACACAAACAATTACGATCATGAAATCACAATTACTTAGTGCGGCTCTCATTTTTAGTATGAGCAGTGCTTTCGCTCAAAAAGATTCTATCAAATCCCAAATCCCTTTTGAAGGCCAGGATCAGACCTGGCAAAACGGATCGGACCGCCGGGATTCTTCCTTATTGCAAAGCAAATACGTTACCGGCATCATCATGGTAGATGCGAATTACACCTATTCCGGCAACAACCCGATAGATCATACGGTAGTTGGCTCTACCGCCCTCGCACGGAATAATGAGATGGAAGTATCAGCGGCCGTAATTGGAGGAGAATTTAATTACAACGGAGCCCGTGGAAGGATTCTTACCCAGTTCGGAACTCGCTCCACAGTCGTACCGAGAAACGATTACAGCACTTTCCGTGGCCAATACGATCTGGCAAGTGTATACCGCTATATCAGCGAAGCATATGGAGGGTACCATTTCAATGTCATGCACGGTCTGAATGTGGATGCCGGTATGTTTATGTCTTACATTGGACTCAACTCTTATTACCAGGTCGAAAACTGGGAATACCAGGCATCCTATACTTCCGACAACACTCCCTGGTTCTTCAATGGCCTCCGCATTCAACTTTTCCCAAGCAACACGTTAAAGATAGAAGCATGGCTCATCAATGGCTGGCAGAGTTATGGCATGTTCAACGAAGAGCCGGGTGCAGGTGGTAATATTACCTGGTGCCCAAAGGAAAGTATCAAACTGATCACCAACGATTACTACGGTGCTGACGCCCCAGGCCTTCCAGGCAGACACCGCTTTCACTCCGACAACAGCTTCCTGCTCAGGTATTACAACAGACCCAAATCCAATGGCATCAGCCGTATGGCCTTATCTCTGACCGGAGATATAGGTGACGAAATCGGAGATGGGGTGAACGGGTTTCATTCCGATCCTGTATTGGGCCCTGCACAGAATTTTGTAAGTGCTATGTTCTACAACCGTATCTGGTTTCATCAAAACAAATTCTCCTGGACGTTTGGTGGAGGATGGATGACCAACCCTGGACGTTACCTGGTACTTTACCCAACAGGGGATGCCAGTCCATTACCTAATCCAACGAATCCAACACAAACAGCGGGTACACATCCTTTCAGTGCAAACCCTGGCGACCAGTTTACCGGATGGGATTGCTCCACGAATGTGGAATGGTCTCCGAACCAGAGTATTGCATTCCGTTTGGAATATGTCCACCGTGAAGCCAGCGTTGGTTACTTTGCAGGCCCTGGTGGAGTCACCTCTCCAACCGGTTACACCACAACGCCCTTGCCTTCAAACTGGGCGCCTGATCTGGAGCGCTCGGAGAACAGGATTATCTTTGCTGTGCTCTTCAGGATATAAGAGCCTTAAACTATGGCCGAATCCTCAGACACTAAGCATGATGCTGAATATTTTCTGGACCTGATCCGGAAATCGAAACGCGGCAAGTTTAAAATATATATTGGTATGAGTGCTGGCGTAGGCAAAACCTACCGTATGCTTCAGGAAGCTCATGCCCTTTTGCGGAACAATATTGATGTTCAGATCGGTTATATAGAAACGCATAACAGGCTAGAAACACAAGCCCTTACGGAAGGACTTCCATTTGTATCTAGAAAAAAAATCTTTTACAAAGGAAAAGAACTGGAGGAACTGGATGTGCAGTCGGTTATCAATCTTCGCCCTGAAATTGTAGTGGTAGACGAGCTGGCACACACCAATATTCCTGGATCCAAAAACGAAAAGCGATGGCAGGATGTGATGGAAATCCTGGATGCCGGTATCAGTGTGATCAGTGCGGTAAACATTCAGCACATAGAAAGCCTGAATACAGAGATCAGACAAATTACAGGCATTGAAGTCCAGGAGCGCATTCCCGACCATGTGCTGCGTCAGGCAGACGAAGTGGTAAATATCGATTTGACGGCTGATGAGCTTATTGCCCGCCTGAGAGAAGGGAAGATCTATGATCAGAGCAAGGTGGAGATGGCCTTAAAGAATTTTTTCCAAGGAGAAAAAATACTTCAGCTACGCGAGCTGGCTCTGAAAGAAGTTGCATCTCAGGTGGAAAGAAAGATCGACACGGAAGTGAGTACCTCCGTTAAGCTTAGGCAGGAACGGTTTCTGGCCTGTATCAGTTCGAATGATGGGAATGCTAAAAAGATCATCCGAAAAACTTCCAGACTTGCTTCTTATTACAACTCCACCTGGTTTGTGCTTTATGTGCAGATTCCGGAAGAAGACGCCGATAAGATCCCTCTGGCTGCACAACGTCACCTGATCAATAATTTCAAGCTGGCCACTGAATTGGGAGCAGAGGTGATACAAGTGAAGAATAAACACATCGCCTTGGCCATAGCGGAGGTTGCGGAAGAAAACAGGATATCTACCATTTGTATAGGCCGCCCTCATCTGAGACTCTGGTCCCTTCTTCTCCGGGGAAGCCTCTTCAGCGCCTTGTTGAATAAACTGAAAGAATTAGATATTGACCTAATCATACTGTCGTGATCAAGCTAAGACTCAAATCCAAAGTGTCCCTGGGGCTTACCTTCCTCTTTTTAGTCATTTTAATCATTGGAGGGCTGGGAGCATTTTTCATTTACCGTATCGGTTCAGAATCAAAAGCCATCCTGAAAGACAACTATGACTCCATCATTTTTTCCAAATCAATGATGGAAGCACTGGATGAAATGAATGCCGGGGAGAAAGGGGCCTTCCAAAAGTTTGAAGTCAATCTTTCTAAGCAGGAAAAGAACATTACCGAACAGGGAGAAAAAGAGCTTACCGGAGAAATCAGGACTTCAGCTGGCATTCTCCAAACGGGTTACTCCCCCGCAGAAGCTTCTGCTGTTCGTAAAATTCTCTACAAGGTCATTGATGTGAACATGCAGGCCATTGTTCGCAAGAACAATGTTGCACAACATACCATTAACGAGGTGCTCCTGTATATGGGATTTCTCGGAAGTATTTGCTTTTTACTGGTCTTTACTTTTATCCTCAATTTCCCTGGTTATATAGCCAACCCCATACGTGACCTCACAGCCAGTATAAAACAAATTGCCAACAAAAATTATTCCGAGCGCATCCATTTCAATTCAAAAGATGAGTTTGGTGAGCTTGCAGAAGCTTTTAACTCCATGGCCCAAACATTGGATGATTATCAAAACAGCAGTCTTGCCAAGCTTATGTTTGAAAAGAAACGGATCGAAACCATCATCAACAACATGAAAGACCCAATCATTGGTCTGAATGAAAAAGAGAAAATTCTGTTTGTAAACGAAGAAGCCGGAAAAATTCTGGGTCTTGATCCCAAAGGGGTCATTGGCAAGCAAGCTCCTGAAGTGGCCCAAAATAACGATTTGATGAGAACCCTGCTCAATCCGGATAACAACATCAAACCGCTTAAAATATATGCCGACAATAAAGAAAGTTATTTTAATAAAGAGACCCTGCTTGTTTCGGGAAGGAACGAAAAGGATAATACCCCTGTAAACCTGGGAAAAGTGATCATTCTCAAGAACATCACCCAATTCCAGGAACTGGATCTGGCCAAAACCAATTTTATGGCCACTATTTCCCATGAGCTGAAGACACCTATTGCTTCCATCAAGCTCAGTACAAAACTACTGGAAGACGATCGTGTAGGAAATGTGAATTCAGAACAAAAGGAATTGATCGGTAACATCAAGGGAGAAGCAGAACGTTTGTTAAAGATAACCGGTGAGCTTTTGGACCTGGCTCAGGTGGAGACAGGTAAAATACATCTCAGTTTTCTGAAGGTAAATCCCAAGGAAGTCATTTCATATGCAGTCGATTCTCTAAAGTTTCAGGCCCAACAAAAAGCTATTCAGCTGGAAGTAGCCTCCGCAGAAAATCTTCCTTGTGTCCAGGCCGACCTCGAAAAAACAGCCTGGGTGATGGTAAACCTCCTGAGCAATGCCATACGATATGCCCCTGAAAAGAGTAAGATCATCATTGAAGTGAAGCCCCAAGGCAACAATCTGGAATTTTCTGTTCAGGATTTTGGCAAAGGAATAGACCTTAAATATACCGATAAGATCTTCGATAAATTTTTTCGTGTTCCAGGAAGCAATACGAGTGGAACAGGCCTTGGTCTGGCCATTGCTAAAGAGTTTATTGCCGCACAGAAAGGTGAAATCGGACTCGAAAGCGAATTAGGCAAAGGGGCGAGGTTCTGGTTCAGGTTACCGGTTGTGGGGTAACAAAGCGGTATTCACGGACCTCCATTAGGAAAATCCCAAATAAATTTTATCTTTGAAAAATCGAGGGTCGTACCTGGTACCGGTCCGATCTGCTTTTTCAATTGTCGGGGAGAGAGTCAATCAAACAACGTCCTTATAAGCATTGAATGATACAAACCGTCCCGGGTAATTCTTTCAGGTGCAGTATTGTCATTTTCGTTTTAACCGTTTCCTCTTTCTCCGGCCATGCTCAGTTGAAAGACTCGACGGCTTCGTTTAAGTTTGGGGGATATGCAGATGTGTACTATGCCCGCTACTCGGATTCCGTTGGACTGAACAAGTATCAGAAATTTCCAGCCATTTCCCCAAGGAGTAATACTTTCGGGGTGAATGTTTTGCAATTCACCGCACAATACTCATCTGAAAAAATCAGATCTTCCGCAGCCTTATTCTTTGGAGATATTCCATCCAGCGCATGGTCCCCCGTATTCAACTATATTCAGGAAGCCAACATAGGCTTTCGTCTTGCAAAAAAACTTTGGCTGGATGGAGGTCTGTTCAAAACACATATCGGGACTGAAGCCTTACTCCCCAAAGACAATATCGCCAGTTCCCTTTCTGTAATTACCGTTTATGAACCCTGGTATCAATCGGGGCTCAAATTAAGTTACAATCCGAATACCCGGCTAAGCATGTGTTTACATATCCTGAATGGATATAACACGTTTGTGGCAACCAACAAACATAAGTCGGCAGGCATCACTCTGCTCTATTTACTGGGTGATAAGGGTAATATCGGTTATTACAATCTGATGGGCAACGTGGCACAAGACCATGATAAAATCAGCCGCTTCCGGATATTAAATAACCTCGCATTCAATTATGATTTAACCACTAAGATCAAACTTTCTTTAGGGGTGGATTATATCTCCCAATCACATTCCGATGTTTCAGACAGCACCAAGACGGCCTCCGTTTTCAGCGGAATCATTACGTTTCGTTATCAGGTCGGGAAGAAACTTGGAGTGTACGGAAGAGAAGAGTTTTATAACGACCGGAGCGGCGTTTTATCGGGACTGATAGTAGATTCAGAGAATCATTTTACGGGGTATGTGCTGAGCGGAACAACCCTTGGGATGGAGTATAAAGTAACCGACAATTCGTATATAAGGCTGGAAGGAAGGGAACTGATGATGGACCCGGCCCAAAAGATATTTTATTCGGATAGTAAGTTCACCAACCAGCGATCGGAAATCATGCTGCATGCCGGAATCTGGTTCTCTAAATAAATGCAGTATATTCGTTTATTACTAACCTTAATATAACAAACATGTTCGACACAGGTATCACTGGCTTTATGCTTATTGCAACAGCCCTCGTCATGCTCATGACCCCCGGTCTGGCCTTTTTTTACGGAGGTTTGGCAGGTAAAAAAAATATAGTAGGCGTGATTTTTCAAAGCTTTGTGGGTCTCGGGATCACCACCATCATGTGGTATGCCATTGGATACTCTCTATGCTTCAGTGGGGGAGAGGGAGGAATTATCGGAAATCTGGACAAAGTATTTTTAAGAGGAGTAGGTCCCATGACTCCTTTTGCCGGAAATCCCAAAATGCCGGAATATGTTTTCATAGCCTATCAGCTGATGTTTGCAATCATTACACCGGCCCTGATCACCGGAGCCTTCATCAACCGGGTGACCTTTAAGGCCTATCTTATTTTTATCATTCTCTGGCAAGTGCTGGTCTATTATCCTTTCGCCCACATGATATGGGGCAATGGTTTGCTGGCTAAATGGGGCGTTCTGGATTTTGCAGGGGGTATTGTAGTACATGCTACTGCCGGTTTTGCAGCCCTGGCTTCTGTCATATATGTAGGTGCGCGTCGCATGAAGGATCACAAACCCAATAGTCTTCCCCTCATTGCCATCGGAACCGGTTTGCTTTGGTTCGGATGGTTTGGTTTCAATGCCGGAAGTGAGCTGAATGTGGATGGAGTAACCGGTCTAGCTTTCCTAAACACGCACGTGGCAGCTGCCTTTGCCGGAATCACCTGGATGTGTATTGAATGGTATAGGGAGAAAAAACCCAAACTCGTTGGATTCCTCACCGGTGCTGTTGGAGGATTGGCCACCATTACACCTGCTTCAGGATTTGTTTCCTTAAAAGCCGCCATGGTAATAGGTATTGCTGCCGGAACCATTTGTTACATTGCTGTCATGTGGAAGAACAGGATGAAATGGGACGATGCCCTGGATGTATGGGGAGTTCATGGAATCGGAGGAGTCATCGGAACCCTTATGCTGGGTGTATTTGCTAACGGTTTCCTCAATCCTTCTGTAAAAGAAAACGGATGGTTCTTCGGTTCCTCTTCTTTGTTTATCAAACAACTTGGAGGTGTAGCACTTGCCTGTGTAGCAGGGTTTGTGCTGACTTATCTGATTCTGATGGTTATCAATCTGATTACACCTGTACGAGCTCATCCCGATCATGAGGATAAAGGACTGGATGAAGCCCTTCATGGAGAAGCCGGATATGATGAAGGCGCACTGTAAACAATCTTGAACAGAAAAACCCTTGAAGCTTTAGCTTTAGGGGTTTTTTCGTTTTAGGGCCGAACTGCACTTCCAATTAAACGTGATGAGGCATTTTTTGCACGAAGTGCTTAAACTCAAGAACCTCCGCTTGCAACGAATAGAGTGCAAATGGAAGCACAAGTAATGCATCCTGCAATGAAAGGAGACCAAATGGAAGCTTAAGGAATGTGTATTGCAATGAAAGGAGACCAGATGGAAACTTAAGAAATGCGTATTGCAATGAAGGGAGACTAAATAGAAGCTTAAGAAATGTGTACTGCAATGAAAGGAGACCCAATGGAAACTTAAGAAATTCGTATTGCAATGAATGGAGACCAAATAGAAGCTTAAGAAGTACGTATTGCAATGAACGGAGACCATATTGCAGTGAAGGGAAACCAAACTTAAAATGAAGAAGCGAGTCTTGCAGGGAAAGGAGACCAAATGGAAGCTTAAGAAAGACGTATTGCAATGAATGGAGACCAAATCATAACTTAAAGAGGTGGTATGGTAACTCAGAAAGTACAGATGATTACTTATGCATGCGGTTTCTTAACTTAAAGAGGAGAGTTGAGAGCTGAGAAAGTGAATATGATTACTTATGCTGGTGGTTTCTTAGCAGATAGAGGAGGTATGAGAGCTGAGAAAGTGAATATGATTAATTATGCGGGCGGTTTCTTTACTGAAAGAGGTGGTATGGGAGCTGAGAAAGTATATTTAATTACTTATGCTTGGGGTTTCTTAATTGAAAGAGGAGGGTTGGTAGATGAGAAAGTACATATCTGAGAGGATGTGAAAGGCACGGAGACTTGGGCCTTCTTCAAAACTTTAAATTCCGTTGAACTGTTCTGCTATGCCCTATGAATCTGTGTCACCGTTAACGCAGATCTGAAGGGCTAGTATCAGTGATAGGGATCTGTGTTTGCGTAGCAATCTTGGGCAAGCACATATCCCTATAGCAAAGCGTTAGCAATACTTATTTACCACTAAGGCACTAAGGGCACTTAGAAACACTAAGCCTTACCCGCAAATATCTTAGTGAACCTTAGTGCCCTTAGTGCCTCAGTGGTTATTTTTTGTCCCGTTCACCACGCCCTGGAAAGAAGAGAACGAGAAACATCGCTCTCCGCTCTGTTTCTCGCTCTTTTATTCTATACCCTGTGAATATGAATTCCTTTATGCCTCTTCCATTCGCTTTCAATATAAATAGCATCCTGCTCATTAAGCGGTTGAACGCCCAAAACGATATGACCATCTTTAATCCCTTTCTCATATTTCTTCGCATGTTCTTCATGCATACCGGTACCTACCAATGCTCCAATCAATCCACCCGTAACCCCTCCGGCTCCGGCACCTGCAATAGCAGCCAGAAATGAACCTGCGATGAGAATGCCTAAACCAGGGATCAAAAGGCTTGTTCCCATGGCTAACAGGGCTCCGGTCATGGCTCCTACACCAATTCCAACTGCTGCTCCGGTTTCTGCTCCTTCTTTCGCATTGTTGTGATCGTTGGGAGATGTTTTTAGGTTATGGGTATCAAAGTTCGGGGAGTGTTTATCGGTACTGAAATGCTTCTGATGGGCTTCGGGAGACATCATGACATGGATCCTGTCTTTGTCATATCCTCTTAAGTGCAGGGTATGATAAGCCATTTCGGCACTTTCCCGGGTTGTAAAGATTCCGGATATATGGTTGTTCTTATGCTCTTCAGAGCTATGACTGCTTTGGACTTCTTCGTTTTCTTTCATATCAGTTGAATTTAAGAGATGACTTAGTTTTATTATTCAGAAACAAAAATGACAATCTCTCCATCCGAAAGTGTTACACTTCCTTTTAAATAATTACATCTTTCACATTTTTCAGGATAAGTGAACGATGTAACATATTCGAGCACTTGTATAAGACACTCATCCCTATTGCTTCACACATTTGTGTCGCGAAACTTTTTATACAACCTCATGAAAGCAATTCTACTTTTCTCTTCCCTGTTTATTCTTACAGCGTTTAATCTGAAATCCCAAAACTCAAAGGATTCTTACGAAAAAGACTTTAATAAGGCCGAAAAGTTATTCTCGGCCATCTACCAGGATGGAAAGGGAGAAGCTTTAACCTATACCAAAGAAGGTTTTGCAGAAGTGCGTCCGATGTTGCTCAGCTTGTATAAAGAGGATACCTCCAACAGGAACATAGCCTTTAAGGTTGGTGTTTGTTTCTTAAGCTCCCGCCGACACCGTGCGGAAGCCATTCCTTATTTCAAAAAAGCCTCAACCTCTGTGGAGTTAAATTCAAAAAATTACGACGGAAGTTCCTATAAAGAAAAGAATGCCCCGCCTATCACCTGGAAATTTCTGGGCGATGCCTATCATTTGAATTATCAGTTTGATGCGGCCATTGAGTCGTACGAAAAATTCATCTCAGTCTCCACCGATGCTGGCTCTAGGAGTATAGAGTTGGTGGCAGAAGCCAAAAGAAAAATAGAAATGTGTCGTACAGGAAAGCAGTTGGTAGCGGCTCCCGTGCATTTGAAAATTGAAAATCTTGGAAATACAGTCAACTCTCCATATCCCGATTACGCTCCTGTAGTCTCTGCCGATCAGCAGACCTTAATGTATACTTCCCGCAGACCGGAAACAACTGGTGGCCAAAAAGATGACGAAGGCAATTATATGGAGGATATTTATATCTCCACCAAAACAAAAAGCGGCTGGTCAAAGGCCATGAACATTGGCGCTCCCATCAATACCAACGGCAATGAGGCAACCGTAGGTCTTTCTCCGGATGGTCAGACCATCTTGATTTATAAAGATGATAACGGGGATGGAAATATCTACAGCACAACTCTGGATGGAGACATCTGGAGCGCTCCTGTAAAACTGAACGAAAATGTGAACACCAAATACTGGGAGCCCAGTGCATTCATTTCGGCAGACGGACGTACGCTCTATTTCTGCAGTAATCGCCCAGGAGGTTTTGGAGGAAGGGATCTTTATACCTGCAAAATGACTCCGGAAGGGGATTGGGGAAAAGCGGAGAATATGGGTGCGGCCATCAATACGCCTTTTGATGAAGATGCTCCTTTTATTCACCCCGATGGACGAACCTTATCGTTCAGTTCCAACGGACACAATACTATGGGCGGGTTCGACATCTTTACCAGTCTTCTTTCTGAAGAGGGGGTATGGTCTGAGCCCGTTAATGTGGGTTACCCGTTAAATACAACGGATGATGATATTTATTATGTGGTCAGTCCCGATAACCGCACTGGATATTTTTCTTCCTTCCGGGAAGGTGGACTCGGAGAAAAAGATAATTTCATGGTTACCTTCCTCGATAGGAAACAAACTCCACTGACCCTCCTGAAGGGTGATGTATTCGACGAATCGGGCAAGCCGGCTAAAAAAGTGGTGATTACCGTAACGGATAATGTCACCGGAGAAGTAGTAGGGATTTACCATACGAACAGCAAGACAGGCCAATTCCTCTTTATCCTCACCCCGGGTAAAAACTATAACATCACTTATCAGGCAGCAGACCACGTCTTTGCCTCCGAAAACCTGGAGATCGCAAAGAACTCCGATTATTATGAAATTAACCGTGCCGTAGCCCTCGACCCCATCGTGGTTGGTTCTAAGATCGTCTTGAACAATATCTTCTTTGATTTCGACAAGGCCACGTTACGCCCTCTTTCCAATGTAGAATTAAAGAATCTGGTGATGCTTTTGAAGAGCAATCCTAAAATGAAAGTGGAAATTTCCGGTCATACCGACAGCAAGGGTACCGATGCCTACAATCAGATCCTTTCCGAACAGCGCGCACAAGCTGTAGTTTCTTATCTGGTGGCGCATGGCACCCCTGCAGAACAGATGACGGCAAAGGGATATGGAAAAACACAGCCTGCAGCTGCCAATACCAAAGCCAATGGTAGTGACGATGTTATGGGCCGTCAGCTCAACCGGAGAGTGGAACTAAGAATTATTAAGATTGATTAGAAACATCTACTAACCCCTCATTCCAAACATGAAAACACTGAAGAAGTACCATCCCATCGTAGAACGCTTGGATGAAATGATCAAGCTGAACAGATTACAACAGCGTTTTGAAAAGGCTATTTTGAAAGCGGCCAGTAAAAATGTTCCTCTTTTATCGAAGATGAAAACCTACACTCAATTCCTGGATTGGATCAATGCGTTTTTGTATTGGGTGCCTACGGAGACGTCTTCCGGCCAGAATGTGAATGACCACTTATGTTCCTTGTATTTCATTGCCGACCAGGAGTCTCTCCTGTCTCTGCAAAACAAAACCGTTCCATTCAACAAAGCTCCGGCCCTGACTCCCTTCTCCCTTTGGATGGTGGATTATGCAAAGGCTTTGGGTATGTTTCTGGATACTCCCGAATCTCTGACTCCCGAGTCGGAAAAATCGTTCTATGCATCTCCTTACTATAACATGAATGAATATTCCAGACCTCATGGAGGATGGAGGACTTTCAATCAGATTTTTGCCAGACACTTTAAACCAGGATACAGACCCATCGCTGCCATAGCAGACCAAACGGTCATCGTTTGTCCTGCTGACTCCGCCTTTGGTGGGCAATGGGAGATCCGGAAAGATTCCCAGGTAACAGTCAAGAACCTGAACTGGAAGGTTACTGAACTGTTGGAAGGCAGTCCCTATAAGGACCGCTTTGAAGGAGGTATGTTCATGCACTCCTTCCTGGGCCCTACAGACTATCACCGTCAACATGCTCCGGTTGGAGGTAAGGTTTTGGAAGCAAGGGTCATTCAAGGTCAGGTATATCTCGAAGTAGAAGCAACCCCCCGACCCGAAGATGCAGGAAAACACTCCTTGAGATTGAAAAGAAATTTCGATTCTCTGGATACACCCGGATACCAATTTGCCCAAACCAGGGGATTGATTGTTCTGGAAACACCCATAGGTCTCATAGCGGTGCTGCCGATTGGTATGGCCCAGGTATCTTCCGTGATCATAACTGCTGAAGTGGGAGTAACGGTACGCAAGGGAGAAGAGCTATCCTATTTTCAGTTCGGAGGATCGGATATCATCCTGGTATTTGAAGCAGCCAGTAATGTATGTTTCTCAGCCATGAAAACAATCCACTATAAAATGGGAGTAAAAATTGCCCAGGCTTACCCGGTGCTCGGGTAAGGCATAGCATTTCCCGTTCATCAACCCAAGAACACTTTCGGATGGAAATTAAAGCGGTGGCCTATTTACTTGGAGAAGGAATACGCATCAAAGATTTCAAATCCTCCTATACCGATTCCATTCAATTCAGCTCGGCGACGGAAGTCCTCCTGAAAAAAGGAGAGTCATCCTTCATATACTTTCAAAGTCACGGGGAAGTCGCTTTCTCCAATTGCGATGATCAGCTTATTTCGGAATTTCTTGTTCAGATAAAACCTTACGTTGAATTTCCCTATTTACAAGATTCAGGCTATAAGGAGGACTTTACGATTCGGGTGAATCCCTCTCAGGAACTGGGTTTCGAGTATAATTTAATCAGGATTCCTGAAATCAATGCAGAGGTGATCATGATCATCCTCCATAACCTGAGCCAGTCGGTGACCCTGGATCATTTTACGGCACTTTCACAGGAAATTCTTCAGGAAACAGCAACCATCACGAAGGAACTCGAACTGCGTGGGAAGTTAAGGATAGGGAAAGGCTCCCTCATGAAGTTTATCGGAAAAGCACTGTGCGCACAAAACAGGATCATCGACAACCTTTATCTTTTTGATGCTCCTGACACAGTATGGGAGAATGAGTATCTTGCCCTGATTAATGCAGGTTTATCCAGGACTTTTAAGCTAAAAAAACGATTCAGGGAAGTGGAATATACCTTTAAGGTGATTGATAGTAGTTTGGCCGTATTTACTCAGCTGGTTCAACACAGGGACAGCAAGAAAATGGACGCCATCATTATCTTTCTGATAGCATTCGAAATTTTGAATGCTTTGATTGGCAAACTCTTTTAATCCGAATTATACCGAAAAATATGGAAGTAATCCTGAAACCAGGAAGCATATTCAGACAAGCGAAGGATATTGGGGTTATCTGGGCAACGGAAGAGGCAGCCAAACTTGGTTTTCGCTCCGGAGACCCTGACTGGGTAAATCTGGGACAAGGTGAACCGGAAGTAGGGGAACTGAAAAACGGATCTCCCCGGGTGACAACTTTCCTTTCAGAACCCCAAGACTTCCGCTACGGACCTGTGAATGGAATGGAACCGCTTCGGAAAGCCATAGCAGATCATTATAACAGGCTTTACAGAAAGGACAAGTCCTCCCAATATACCGCACAAAATGTTAGCATTGTAATGGGCGGGCGCTTAGCCCTCACCCGCATATTTTGCTCCATAGGATCGATACGTCTGGGATACAAAACTCCGGAATACCCGGCTTATGAAGACCTGCTGAACAATCAGGCTGGCAGGATCATACCCGTTAAAATACCCACAAGAGAGAAAAATAATTTTGCTATCCCCCCTGCCGAATTTGCAACTGCTATTACCAATCATAATCTGGATGCCTTCCTGTTCAGCAACCCTTGCAATCCAACAGGGCATGTAGTGAGAGACCTGGCATTACAGTCGTATTTGAGAACGGCCAAAGAAAATCAGTGTGCTTTGATTGTGGATGAAGTTTACTCACACTATATTTACGAAAGCGGGCCATCGTCCGGTAAACCGGTATCAGCCGCTGAATTTGTGGAAGATGTAGATGTGGATCAGGTTTTGATTGTGGATGGATTGACGAAATCATTCCGTTGTCCCGGCTGGAGATTAGCCTGGGTTTTGGGTCCTAAAGAAATGATTGAAGACCTGGGAAGAGCTTCCAGCGGAATTGACGGAGGTCCCAGCATGCCTATCCAGAGGGCTGCCCTTCAGATGTTAAAGCCCCAATGGGTGGATCCCGAAATGACAGCCTTAAGGGCTGAATTCGGTAAGAAACAAATCCTGATGATAGAATCCATCCGTCAAAATGGTATGAGCTGTTCGGAGGATGCAAACAGCACCTTTTATGTTTGGGCTGATATCCGTAAACTTCCACCTCCTTTGAACCATGCCAGTACTTTTTTTACTGCCATGCTTCGTGAGAAAGTCATTACGATTCCGGGAACTATATTCGACATCCATCCTGGAGTGGGGGAGAAAGGAACCCCATTCAACCAGTATATCCGACTTTCTTTCGGCCCGGAAAAGGAGAATATGAAAAAAGGGCTAGCCCGCATTACTTCCCTCATCAACGCTCACAGATAAATGATTCCAAAAGGTAAATTACTCCTCATCGGAGGACATGAAGACAAAGGTGAAGTTGCCGGTGAAAACCTGCATATTAGTAAGAAGCATACCACCACCCATTTCGAAATACTGGGAGCACTCATTTCCAGGATACCCAGAACCCATCATATCATAGAGATTATCGCTTCCGCTTCTTCCATCCCCGATGAAATGGAAAAATTATACGTCAGCGCATTCAAAGAAGAGGGCTTTACTACGGTTGGAATCATCCGGATTGAGAACGAAGAGGGTGGGAGCGACCTGGAAGCGATCAAGCGGATCAAGAGTGCTCACGCTGTCTTCTTTACGGGAGGTGATCAGCAGAAACTGGTCTCTTTGCTAGCGGATACGCCTATGCTGAAGGCCATAGAAAATAAATATCATGCCGATCAACACTTCATCGTTGCCGGAACAAGTGCCGGGGCTATGTCTATCCCGGAGGTAATTATAACCGGGGGCGTTATCGGAGCGGCATTGTTTAAGGGAGATATTAAAATAGACTCCGGGCTTAAGCTGATCACCAATCTCTTGGTCGACACCCACTTCATCAAAAGGGGCCGTTTCGCCAGGCTGGCACATGCAGTTACGCTCAACCCTTCCTGTCTGGGTATTGGCCTGGAAGAAAATACCGCCTTGCTTATTTCAGATGGCAATCATGCCGAATGCCTTGGTTCAGGCATGGTGATTGTTATAGATGGCTCCAGCATGGGAGCCACCAATATCAATCAGGTGAATGACAACACTCCCATAGTGGTTGAAAATCTAAAAGTAAGTATCCTTGCAGAAGGCAGTCGTTACCTGCTTGCAGAAAGAAAAGGAATATCCGGGAGCTAATTTACTATCCTCTATCCGATCCTTACCCCGTTTGTTAAAACTGCGAATTACATAACTTTTTCCGGTATTTATGTAAGTACCCCAGCTCCGAAATGCAGGACATTTGTTTTACCAAAAAACACGCACCATGGTCGACAACCTCAATGCAATTGAAACACCCAAAATAAAAGTTTTCCTGGTAGACGACGACCCCCTGTATTTGAAATTGCTGGAAACGCAGTTTAGCGAAAATGTATGCTTTGAGGTCACCTCCTTCGCAACCGGGGAAGCCTGTCTCCTGCAACTATTCCAAAAACCGGATGTGATTGTTCTGGACTATTTCCTGAATGGGAAAGACGAACATGCCCAAAATGGCCTTGCTATTTTAATACGGGTCAAAGAAGCGCTTCCCGATATTCAGGTAATCATGCTTTCTTCCTATGAAAATGTGGAAATAGCCTTGAACTGCATCAGCAATAACGCCTTTAATTTCATTGTAAAGAACGACACCACTTTTCTGAGACTGAAACATTCCATCAAGCAAATTTTCAAGCTTTATTCCAAAACGAAAGAGTTGGCTGTATGGGACTGGTAATACAGTAAGCATTGATCTAAGGCACTTAAAAAACGACCTCCAATGATAGACACTCAAAATCAACAGCAACACGAACTTATGAAGGAGATTATGAGGCTGACCATGCTCCTGAAAGCAAAACATCCCGCCAAATATGAGCATTTGGATGAAACTCCTGTGCTTAAATCTTCTGACGATCTTACGGAACTCAAATCATTGCAGGACTACAAAAGTACCCTGGAGGCTCAGTTGAAAGAAGGAGAAGCGAAAGATGCTGAATTAAAATGAAAAGCATTCTCGTTCCCATCGACTTTACACTGGAAGCAGACAATGCCGCCCGGTATGCTGCCGGTCTTGCCAAACAACAGAATGCGGAACTGACTTTGCTCTATCTCTTACATATTCCTTCCCCCCTTACAGAACCTTCCTATCCTTCTGATTCAGGAGCAACGGAGCGGGAAAACATGGAGCTTCTGAAGAACCTGGCCGATGAGATCAAACTCACCTGCAAGATAACCCCTAAACTGAAAATGGTACCCGGCTTTACGGCCCGGGAAATATCGGAGGAAATCGATCTGCTCAAGGCCGACCTGGTCGTAACCGGAGAGTCAGGTGCTGAAGAGAAATTTCGTTTTTTGTTCGGTAGTACCTCTTCAACCGAGATACGAACTTGCCCGGTTCCTCTTTTAATCGTTCCGCAGGCAGCCCTCTTCAAAGCACCGGACAATATCCTGCTCTTGTTTGATACCTTGAATATCAACAATTCCGATATTTGGGAGCCACTACGGAAGCTTTGTTTGCAATTCAGCGCTAAGCTGTCCATGTTACATATCAGCGCTCCAGGCGAGTTGCTGCTCCCTAAAGAACTATCCGCACAAATTCAATCGGATGAATTCCTGGGAGGGATTCGGAAAGAAATTTTCTTTGAAGAAAATCAAGACCTGGAACAAGGACTCCGCAATTTCCTCAGCCAACATCCCATGGATATGTTGGTCATTTTACATCATGAGCACAATATGCTGAAAAGAATATTTCTGCCTGCTCATGCCGAAACGCTGATTAGGTACTCCTTTCTTCCAGCTCTGGTGCTTTATGATGGCACCTATCACCAGTGAATCATGCAACACCTTCCCTTACAGATGTAAGGATTTCCTATTCGTTTAAGGCCATCTTTGTCTTGTCCTGGATCAAACACTCAAAATACTATAGAAATGCTCACACCCAAACCCTTATTGCTTAAAGGAAAAGATGGCTCCCCTTTGCAGAATGCTTCGGTAACCCAAAAGCAGTCATCGGAATATGCAAGAAGTCTGATTGAAGCCAGTCTCGACCCCCTTGTGACCATCAGCACGGAAGGGAAAATAACCGACATGAACGAGGCTACTGTGAACATCATGGGCATTGAACGGGAAAAACTGATTGGCTCCGATTTCTTTGATTATTTCACAGAACCCCAAAAGGCCCGGGAGGTATACCAGGAAGTTTTCGCCAAAGGCTCTGTTGCCGACTCCCCATTGACATTGCGCCATAAAAACGGCAAACTGACCGATGTTTTGTTTAACGGATCGGTTTATAAAGATGATAAAGGAAACGTGCTTGGAGTGGTCATTGTGGCCAGAGATGTAACGGCTCAGAAATTATTGTCGAGATATTCACTCAGTTTGATCGAAGCCAGCCTGGATCCCTTAGTAACCATCAGCACAGAGGGTAAAATCACAGATATGAACGAAGCCACGGTAAATATTACCGGGATAGAGCGGGAAAAGTTGATTGGATCGGATTTCTTCGATTATTTTACCGAACCTCAAAAAGCGAGAGAAGTTTATCAGGAAGTATTCGCCAAAGGCTCTGTGGCAGATTCTCCGCTCACGCTCCGGCATAAAAACGGAAAACTGACTGACGTACTTTTCAACGGATCTGTTTATAAGGATGACCGCGGAAATGTTTTGGGCGTTGTAATTGTTGCCCGGGATGTGACGGCTCAGAAACTCCTTTCCAAATATTCACTTAGTCTCATTGAAGCCAGTCTCGATCCTCTCGTAACCATCAGCACGGAAGGTAAAATCACCGACATGAATGAGGCAACGGTAAACATTACCGGTATTGAACGCGAAAAACTGATTGGCTCCGACTTCTTCGATTACTTCACCGAACCTCAGAAAGCACGGGATGTTTACCAGGAAGTATTTGCCAAAGGATTCGTTATTGACTCCCCCCTTAAACTTCGTCACAAAGGCGGCAAACTAACGGACGTACTCTTCAACGGATCTGTTTATAAGGATGACCGGGGAAATGTACTCGGGGTGGTGATTGTAGCAAGAGACATTACGGCCCAAAAGCAACTTGCTGAAAGGGAAATTGCAGGAAGAGAAAAGGAACTGATGAGGATTGAAGAACTCGAGCGGTTCAGAAAACTGACTGTTGGACGGGAACTGAAAATGATAGAGTTAAAGAAGGAGATTGAAGAACTAAGGGGGAAAGTATAAAGTTAAAAAACATTCACATGAATGATTTACTGAAAACATTACGCCAAGAGGAAGATCTGCTCATCTCCCAGGAGAATGCTGACCAACAAAATACCCAGAATGCTCTTCTGAATATTTTGGAGGATTATTCAGTTGAAAAATTTCATGCCGAAGATAGTCAGAGAGCCTTATTAAACATATTGGATGACTACAGCGACGAGAAAACAAACATGGAACAAACACAACGTGCCGTTCTGAATATACTGGAAGATTACAGTGAAGCAAAGGAAAAGGCAGAGGAATCGACTAAACTGAAGGAAGCCTTTCTTGCCAATATGAGCCATGAGATTCGTACACCGATGAATGCAATTATCGGATTTTCAGACATTCTTTCCAAAGGAGAACTGGCAGAAAAAGAGATGGAATATGTTAAAACAATTAAATCGGCCGGTGAAAACCTATTGACCATCATCAATGACATTCTAGATATTTCAAAGATAGAAGCAGGAATGATGACGTTTGAAGAACATACCTTCAGCGTAAAGGATATATTCAAATCACTGAATGTGATGCTGATGGGGAAAGCTAAAGAAAAAGACCTCGAATTGATGTTTAGCTGCGACGTGCAAGTGCCCGATAGTCTGTTTGGAGATCCGACGAGACTAACACAAATAATCATCAACCTTACTGGAAACGCCATCAAGTTTACCCCCAAAGGGAAAATACATGTCTCCGCCCGGGTCCTGAATAGCGAGAATGACGTTACGACGCTGGGCTTTACCATTGAAGATACAGGAATCGGAATACCTCAGGATAAGCTGGAACATATCTTTGAACGTTTCCGTCAGGCGGAGTCACACATTACTCGAAAATATGGGGGCACGGGACTAGGCCTGAGCATTGCAAAGCAACTCATCGAACTGCAGGGCGGGTCTTTGTCTGTCAAAAGCGAGTTAAAAGTAGGATCCACCTTCTCCTTTTTCATACCCTATAAAAAATCGGTAGAGACATTGCCAGAACCCATACATTCAGGAGAAAACTATAATATGGAGGAGTTGAGCAAAATCGATATTCTGTTGATAGAAGACAACCAGCTGAATGTAAAATTGATACTTAGCTTGTTTTCGGAATACAATTTGAAAGTGCAGGTTGCTGAAAATGGAAGTGTAGGAATTGAAAAGTTGAAAGAAGGACACTTTGACATCATCCTCATGGATATGGAAATGCCGGTCATGAATGGCTATGAAGCCACCAGCATCCTCCGGAAGGAACTGAAAAACAAGATTCCAATTATTGCCATGACTGCACACGCGATGGCAGGAGAAAAAGAGAGATGCCTGAGTCTGGGTATGAACGATTATATTTCCAAACCAATTAATGCTAATCTTCTTTTTGAAAAAATATACGATCTCACCTTTAATAATATCTCTCATGACAAACAATGAACTAACCTCCGGCAACGGCTCTGTATGCAATTTCAGCTATCTGTCTGAAATCATGAATGCCAAAAAGCATTTGATCGTAGGGATTATGGATATCTTTCTTCAGCAAATTCCGGATGAGCTGAAAGGAATAAACGAAGCTATTTTGAATTCTGACTATGAAATTACCAGGAGATTTGCGCATACCATGAAATCGTCGGTTGCTATATTAGGAATCACTGCCCTGAATCCGATATTGAAGGAAATGGAACGCCTGGGCTTGGAAGCCTCCAACATAGAGAAAATAAGGGAACTGAGTCTGCAGCTCAACCTGATTTGCGGACAGGCATTGGCAGAAGTGGAAAAGGAGAAAACCCTGTACAATTAACCCTGTTCTGCTATCCGAAATTATTTATATAAACAACCTCTTTATATCAAGATATCATGAATCCAAGAACCAAACTAACCATTTTTGTGGTGGAAGACAATGCATTATTCAATACCGCTTTGAAAGCAGACATTGAAACCACATTTGAAAACATGAATGTTAAAGTTCATTCCTTTGACACGGGTGAAGCCTGCATGAAAATGTTTGAAGAGCTGAAACCGGAGGTAATGATCCTAGACTATAACCTGAACAGCAAAAACCCGAATGCGGTTGACGGAATAAAGGTGCTGGACTGGATCAAAAAGGAAAATCATGATACCAATGTGATTATACTTACCAGTGATGACCACATTGACATTGCCGTTAAAGCCTTTCAGCATGGCGCTGCCGACTATGTTGTCAAAAGTGAAACCAAATTCAAAAAAATCAACTACTCCATCTTCAACACGATAAAGGTACTCGAGGCAAGGTCTGAAGCTAGAAAGTACAAAAGATTAGCCACCGGACTATTTGTTTCCATTGCATTGATTGTAATTGGAGTTTCCCTGGTTCAGTTCTTTATGCCTTCTCTTTTCCACTAGAAGCTTTGGCTGAATCGGTTGTTCAGAAGACAGACCGCTTGTCTTAGGATTTATCCAGATACTGAATAATCTTTTTGTATAAGAGGCCTTCGTCAATGGGCTTGGATAGATAATCGTTCATGCCGAATGATTTACACTTATCCAGATCCACGGTGGTGACATCGGCAGTAAGAGCTATAATTGGAGTCTTAGAATGAAGCTCTTTGCGAATGTACGCAGTGGCCTCAAATCCATTCATTTCCGGCATGTGTAAATCCATCAGCACAACGTCATAAGTGTTTCTTTCCATTATTTCTATCGCTTTCCTTCCGTTATCAACCATATCAAATTCAAAACCAAAATCCATCAGCAGGGTCTTCATCAATAGTTGATTCATCGAACTGTCATCTACTACCAGGACCTTTACCCGTTTCAGTCCTAATGGTATGGCGATTACAGATTTTTTCTCCGCATCAATCCTGATTTCAGTTTTTACAAAGTTCAATGTAAACGAAAAGGTGGATCCAAGTCCTTCTTTGCTGATTACTTTGAGTTCTCCATTCTGCAATTCAACCAATTGCTTCACAATAGCCAATCCCAAACCTGTCCCACCGTAAGTGCCGGATATCAGGCCATTGGCCTGTTGAAAATTATCAAATATGAGAGCCAACTGAGATTCCGGAATTCCAATCCCGGTATCTTTAACCGAAAACTCGATCTTAATATTTTTTTCGTCTTCCGTTAACAAGCGTACATTTAAAGTAATGCTCCCTTTAGATGTAAACTTGATTGCATTGCTAATCAGGTTTAATACGATCTGGCGCAGTCTCACCGGGTCGCCTAGCAGGACAATTGGAATTGCCGGATCAAATTGTTTGATCAGTTTCAAGCCCTTTTCCTGAAACTTGGTCTCAAAAAGATATAGCATACTCGAAACCGATTCTTCCAGGTTAAATGGGGTTTGCTCAAAAGTCATTTTCCCGGCATCCACCTTGGCCAGGTCCAGAATATCGTTGATTAGAACAAGTAATGCGTCTCCTGAAACCTTGATGGCATTAATATATTGCTTCTGTTCCTCACTTAAGGAAGTTTTTAACACCACATTCGTAAAACCCAGAATGGAGTTCATCGGAGTCCTGATCTCATGACTCATATTAGACAGAAACTGTTGCTTGGATTTTACAGCAAGGTCGGAAATCTGGTTTTCCTTTTTTTGAAGTTCTTTTTCTTTGATTGCTATAAGCGTACGTTCTGTGACATCCTCAATGGCAAGAAGGATGAGCTGTTCCGAGTGCACCTTTTGAATGATACGGTGCGCATTCAGCCGCATAATCTTCTCTCCTATACCGGGAAAGGTATGAGTGACTTCGAAATTACTGAAACTGGTATTGTTTGAAACAATATCATTGAGCAAATTTCTCAGCTTCGGAATGTCCCATTGATTATTTCCCAGCTCAAACAAAAAGACTCCCTCTGTTGCCTCCTTCTTGACCAGAAAAGTTTCATAAAAGGATTCATTGGCAGATTTTACGTGCAGATCCTTGTTCAAAACCAGCATCGGTTCATGGATGGTAGCGATGATCGCTTCTGAATATTCATATGATTCCGTAAGCAGGTCATGCCTTGTTTGCAATTCCTGGTTGGTAGATATCAGTTCCTCGTTGCTGGCTTCAATTTCCTCTTTAGAAGTTTCCAGTTCCTCATTCAGGGTTTGAAATTCTTCATTGGTAGAGACAATTTCTTCATTCGCGGCCTGCAGCTCCTCGTAAGTGGCTTCCTGAGATTCTATAACCGCGTTCATTTCCTTCCGGACTTTGCTTAGTTCCTCCGAAAGTTTGTTGATTCTCTTGTCTTTTTGATTGGAATAATCTCCTCTGCCTTTTCCAGAGGCTTCATCGGTCTCCACCTTGCCTTGTAAAGTAAAAACAACTAAAAGGAGGGGTTCGTCCCATTCAATTTTAAGAAGGCTAACCTCAATAGCCATTCTATGCAAGTCAGAATCAATATGGAACTCAATTCCTGACTTGGTAACCGGCTTCTTGGTTTTAATAACTTTTTGAATGGCATCCCGGAGCTCGAATGCAAATTCAGGCCTTGTCATTTTCAGTATATTCAGACTGGCTTTACCTGGAGGGTGCTCCAGAAACTGAGAAAAAGGTCCCCTCAGCTCCAGAATTTCCATCTCTTTGTTAACCACTGCGCAAGCGGGCGTATACTTGGCAATAAGAATGGAATCTACCGCATTTGCAATACCTGATGGGTTTGCATTTTGAATCTTTCCGGTATGAACAGGATGTTTAAACAAATTAGCACGAGGAAATCTCGGAATCAAATCAGGTACTTTGCGCACTCCGGCATGTTTCTTTCTGGAATAAATTTTGAATTTATTGTTGATCCGGGAGAATAACTGGGACGATGCACCCACACTCTCAGCCTTTCCAAGCATTAAAAACCCATTTTCTCTCATTGCAAAATGAAGGGTAGAGAACACCTTCTTTTGCGCAGCCATATCAAAATAGATAAGCAGGTTGCAGCAGCTGATAAAATCAATTCGGGAAAAAGGGGGGTCACGCAAAATATTGTGGGGCGCAAACACACATTTCTCTCTTAATTCTTTTATGACTCGGTAATTATCACCGGCTTTGATAAAGAACCGGTCTTTCTGCTCTTTAGTGACATTTTTCAAATCGTCTAATGAATAATCCCCAATTCTTGCCGTGCGAATCGCCTGTTCACTCAGGTCAGTGGCAAAAATCTGAAAAGGTACTTTGTGAGCTTTTTGTTCCTGCAGCTCGGTAAGCATCATAGCAAGGGAGTAAGCCTCCTGTCCCGTAGAACAAGCTGCTACCCATATTCTTAATGTCTCGTCAGTATCCTTTTGTTTCAAGAGCTTAGGAAGAAAGGTCCCTTTCAGATATCGAAAAACATCCGGGTCACGAAAAAAACTGGTTACGTTAATCAACAGGTCGTTGTACAGTTCTTCTACTTCCTTGCTCTTTTCAAGCAATACTTTTACATACTCTTGGGGAGTTTTAATTCCCTGCTGAAGCATTCTATGATGGAGACGCCTTTTGATCGTGGACATCTTATAGTGACTAAAATCCACCCCCGTCTTTTTAAATAACAAATCGAATATGGCCTGAAAACTGGAGCTGCTCTCTTTTACCGGGATTATCTTCCTGGTTTCTGTCAAGTTTGAAAGATCAGGCAATTTTTTGCTGATCTCTATCAATTTGCGAGCGATTTCCTTAGGAGGCAACACAAAATCAACTACACCAGCAGCAACAGCTGAATTGGGCATGCTGGTTGCCTGGGCCGAATGGTCCTGAGCAAATGTAATTCCACCTTCTTTTTTGATCGCTTTTAAACCTTCTGTACCATCGTTTGCATTACCCGAAAGAATCACTCCGATTACATGCTTTCCATGTGTTTTGGAAAGGGAAGAGAAAAGAACATCTATGGATAAATTGGTGGAGCTGTTTTTGGGGCGGGGGAGTAGTTTAATATGTCCATCCGTAACCTGAATTCCCTTATCGTGTGGAATCACATAAACATGGTTCGGTGCCATATGCTCCATGTCTGTTATTTCCTGCACGTTCATCTTAGTTATTCTGGACAAAATGGAAGTAAGCAGACTTTTATGATCCGGACTCAGATGCTGCACATAAATAAAGGCCATGCCGGTATCTGCCGGTAAATTTTTCAGTAAAAGACTCATGGCTTCCAGTCCTCCAACAGAAGCTCCAATAGCTACGATAGGAAATTGTTCTTCCATTCCCGTAATTTTAATGACTTGCTTCTTCTTAACCTTATCTATCGCTTTCATTTTAAAATTTATTGCAAAGTTTGGTCAATCCCAGGGTTATCCTTCAGCGCCTGTTGTTTCATGCTGTTTTACGAAAATCACATTGTAAATTCAAAAAACATCCTATTTCCCACCATTAAGCAGGAAACTTTCTGAAATCAAGGCTTCGATAAACGAATTAGAGATGAAATTACTGACCCCAAGAAGGGGAGTTATACCGGGCCCGATATATTGTTGATGAGAGAGAGGGCTTAGACGGTACCTAAAACTGGACTGACTTATACGCTCAAAGATAGGTATTTCTCTTCATGGCTTATCTGCTGTTACTTCCTGGGCCGAAACCACCTCTCCGGTCGCTTTTCCCAGATCCTTATCCAGTTCATACAAGGTTTCTCCGCTCACTTTGGCGCCTCCGGCTATCCTGAACTTATCCAACAGGTTCATTGCAAATGTTTCCTCTTCCACCTGTTCCTTTACGAACCATTGCAGGAAATTCCAGGTAGCCCAATCTTCTTCCAGCAAACTCATTTTTACGAGACCATTGATAGATTTTGAATTACCCACTTCGTGAGTAAAAACACTTTCGAAACATTCATATAGGGTTACCGGATGAGCAGGTGGGGCTGGAATGGCATCGACCATTACCTCACCGCCTCTTCTGAGGATATATTCCAAAACTTTCATCATGTGATTTCGTTCCTCCTGTGCATGCCTGAACAGGAAGTTAGCTACCCCGTCAAATCCTTTTGCACTGGCCCAGGCCCCATAAGATAAGTAAATCTGAGAAGCATGAGCTTCTTTAGTCATCTGTGCATTTAAGGCTGCAGTCAATGTTTGAGTGAGTCTGTTTGTTTTCATGAGATAATCCGGGTTAAAGGTTATATCCTACAAAGATGTGCATGGAACCCGCAACCCTTATTACATAACTTTTCCGATGGGTTATATAATTCACTCTTTTGAACAATTAAAATCCGTAAAAAATATAAGGAAAGACCTGATTTATGTAAGGTAAACAGACAGTTGACATCGCACCTTTGTCAAGTACTAAACCACCAAAAATTAAACCACTAAAAACTCAGATTATGAAAAATGCACTTTTAATACTAAGCATGTGCTGTATGATTCCCGGAATTACTAAAGCACAAGAAAATAGCAGCGATGTAAGAGATAAAGTAGCCGTCGGGGCGAAAATCGGGATGAACTACTCGAATGTATATGATTCTCAGGGACAAGATTTTCAGGCCAGTCCTAAAGTAGGATTGGCAGGCGGTCTGTTCATCTCTCTTCCTATCGGAAGATTTATCGGCATTCAACCCGAAGCGTTAATATCCCAAAAGGGGTTTTCCTCAACAGGTTCCTTGCTGGGCGATAATTACAGTATGATCCGTACAACCACCTACCTGGATATACCCCTGCTGTTTGCACTTAAACCCAGTAAGTTTTTTACCCTGTTGGCCGGCCCTCAGTTTTCTTATTTGATGCACCAGACCGATGCTTTTACGAACGGGCAAAGCAGTCTTCAACAGCAGCAAACATTTGAAAACGAAAATCCACGCAAAAACATTCTCGGTATCACAGGAGGATTTGACATTACCATTAAACACGTGGTTCTGGGAGCAAGAGCCGGATGGGATGTACAGAACAATAATGGAGACGGAACGGTGACTACCCCACGCTATAAAAATGTTTGGTACCAGGCAACGATTGGTTTTCGTTTGTACTGATCCGGCACCCTAACTTTTCTATCATCACTTAATCCTCAATCTAAAATTATACAAAATGACAAAACCAACAAAATCAACTAAATGGTCCATTGACCCAGCACACAGTACCCTGGAATTCAAAGTCCGGCACCTGATGATTTCCCATGTAAAAGGAATGTTCAAAATATTTGATGCCAGCATCTATACCACCGATAACGACTTTACAACCGCTCAAATTGATCTGTGGGTGGATGTCAACTCCATTACCTCAGGCGACATCAAAAGAGACGAGCACTTAAAGAGTGCAGATTTCTTTGATTTCCAGAACCACAAGCAAATAACGTTCACTTCCACCCAGATCGGAATTGCTGACTCCAAAGGGAATCGAGAACTTTGGGGTGAATTGACCATTAAAGGAATAACCAAAAGCATCAAACTGAATGTGGTCTTTGGAGGGCTCATTACAGATCCCTGGAAGAACCAACGAGCAGGCTTCGCAGTGAGTGGTGTAATAAACCGTAGTGAATGGGGGCTGGTCTGGAGTGAATCCGTTGAAAAAGGGGGAGTGATGGTTGGAGAGGAGATCATAATTTCGGCCGAGGTAGAGTTGATTAAAAGCAACCAGGAAGATTTGAAAATGGAACTGACATCAGATTTAAATAAAGACAAGATACAGTTAGCTTCTGCTAAATCAAACTGACATGGACGAAAAGAAACTGACTACAGCAAGTGGAAGACCATATTACGAATATGAGAATTCCCTTACGGCAGGAGACCGAGGCCCTATCTTGATACAGGATTACTTTCTGCAGGAAGACATGGCTCATTTCAATCGGGAACGTATTCCGGAACGAGTGGTACACGCCAAGGGAGCCGGAGCCTTCGGCACATTTACGGTAACTCACGACATCTCCCAATTCACCAAAGCAGCTCTATTCTCGGAAATCGGAAAGCAAACAAAAATGTTTGCCCGATTTTCACAAGTCGGTGGAGAAAAAGGAAGTGCTGATACCGAACGCGACCCCCGTGGCTTTGCCTTGAAGTTTTATACGGAAGAAGGCAACTGGGATCTGGTAGGAAACAATACTCCCGTTTTCTTTATTAAGGATCCCAAAAAATTCTCTCACTTTATTCACACTCAAAAGAGAGACCCGAAAACAAATTGCAAAAGCCCCACCATGATGTGGGATTTCTTCAGTCTCAATCCCGAAAGTCTGCACCAGGTTATTATTCTGTTCACCGATCGGGGAACACCGCTTTCATACCGCCACATGCACGGCTTTGGAAGTCATACCTTCTCCCTAATAAATAAGAACGGGGAAAGTGTATGGGTGAAATTTCATTTTATCACCCGGCAGAGAATTAAAAACATGACCGCAAAAGAAGCCACCCAAATGAAGGGAATTGACCCTGACTGGGCGCAGAGAGATCTGGTCAATGCCATTGAAGAGAAGTTTTTTCCAAAATGGACTCTGAAAATCCAGGTAATGACTCCTTCACAGGCAAAAGCAATGAAAGGAAATCCATTTGATGTGACCAAGATTTGGAGCCACAAAGAATACCCGCTAATTGAGGTAGGGGAGATGGAGCTGAACGAAATTCCCGAAAATTATTTCAGAGATGTAGAACAAGCCGCTTTCGCTCCTGCTCATGTAGTAAATGGAATAGGGTATTCACCCGACAAGATGCTTCAGGGGCGAATCCTTTCTTATCCGGATGCGCAACGGTACCGACTGGGAGTAAATTACGAGCAAATCCCGGTAAACAAATGTCCTTATGCCGTTTCTAATTATCAGCGCGATGGGCGGATGCAAACAGGGGAGAATGGAGGCAGCAATGCCAACTACAGACCTAACAGTTTTGACAACCTGAAAGTAGAAGAGACCTACAAGGAGCCTTCTATCAAGCTGGAATCTGATACGGCTAGCTGGTATGACAGAAATGAACAGGATAATGATCATTATACTCAACCGGGAAATTTAATCCGAAACGTCCTCAGTGAGCAAGACAAGAAAAATCTAGTAAGCAACATTGTTGACTCCATGAAAGGAATAGCTGGTGATAAGAAAGATGAAATTATCAAACGTCAGCTTTGTCATTTCTTTCGTGTAGACAATCAACTTGGAATCGCAATAGCTAAAGAACTTGATGTTGTTTTAGATGAAAAGGAAATGGCTCATGTTGACAAAGCTCCTTCTCTGCTATAATAGTTTTGCCAGGCAGGTTGTCTTGCTTGAAATAAAATATAGAAGAACAAAAGCGTTTTCACTCGAAAGAGGAAAACGCTTTTTTAGTTTAAAAGGAATAAGTGAATAATGCAATTTAATGAAAGAGTTATATAATGCTTTCGGGGCTTCGGGATCTCATCTTTGTCGGGTGAAATTAAATTCACAAACAAATCCATTAAAATGAAAACCAAACTAATACTTTTTGCAAGCGCCGTTGCTTTACTATCTTTTTCGAAAAAAGATTTAGCGCAAGCCCCAACGCTAGGCACGGCGGCCAATTTTGAACTCTTTACTTCGGTAGGAGCCATCACTAACACTGGCATCTCGCAGGTGACCGGGAATGTTGGATCCAACAGTGGCTCCAGCACCAATTTCGGAAACGTAAACGGAGGGATGCACGACGGTGATGCTTCAAGCATCCAATGTGCAGCTGACTTAACAACAGCCTACAATCAGCTGGCGGCCACAACCGCTACCTTCTTTCCAGCTCCTTTGCTTGGAAACGGTCAGATTCTGAATGCTGGAGTTTACTCCATCGCAGGAGCGGCTACTCTGAACCTGAGTCTTACACTTGATGGGCAGAACAACCCGAATGCCGTCTTTATCTTCAAAATACAGGGCCCTTTTTCAGCGGCGTCACTGGCTAAGGTGCATCTTATAAATGGAGCACTTGCCTGTAACGTATTCTGGAAGATAGAAGGCTTGGTGAGCTTAGCCTCTGGAGTCCTAATGAGAGGAACCATTGTAGCAAATAACGCTGCCATCAACCTGGGTACAGGAGACACCCTGGAAGGCAGAGCGCTTTCAACCACCGGAGCTATCACCATTGATGGCATTTTGGCTTATACTCCCATTGGTTGCGGTAGCCCCTTCCTTACGGGACCTGCTCTTCCCAATCTGGCTTCTGCCGGATGTTATGGAATATTTACTTCCGATGGACCTTGCACAGGTGATGCAGTATCACATGTAACCGGTGATGTCGGAACAAATCTTGGTACGACCACCCTGTTTAATCCTTTATTCGTAACAGGTCTTATTCACGGTGTTCCGGACGGATCAACCGTGGCTTGTGCTGCCGATCTTGGGAACGTTTATAATTATTTAAATCTACTGCCAGATGACATCGAGCTCTTATATCCAGCCCAGTTTGGAAGGAACCTGGTCCTGACTCCGCATACCTATATCATGAAAGCGGCCGCAACACTCACCGACACACTGATTCTGAATGGAGAAAACAACGTCAATGGAGTGTTTGTAATTAAAGTGGTTGGAGCATTCGCGAATACCGTAAACTCGAAAATCAGGTTGATTAACGGAGCCCAGTCCAAGAACATCTACTGGAAAATAGAAGGAGCCGTTAGTCTGGCCTCTAACTCTATTTTTCAAGGAACCATCGTGAGCAACAACGGTGCAATCAGTACAAGCATAGGAGATACCGTATATGGCCGACTGCTAAGCACTAACGGTGCAATCAATGTCACTTCCACAACAGTATATATGCCTGCAGGTTGTAGCAATGCGCCTTTTGTTGTAACGGAACCCTCAAACCAGACGGTATGTTCCGGAATGTCTGCAAGTTTTGCAGTTAGCGCAACGGGTTCAGGTCTCTCTTATCAGTGGAGGATTGGAAACACGGCTTTGGTAAACGGAGGAAACATATCGGGTGCTCAAACAGCCACTCTGACTATCAATCCTGCCACAGCCGCAGATGTAGCTGCTAACTACAACGTAATCACAAGCGGTTCCTATGCCCCTGTTGATACTTCTATAAACGTGTCTTTAACCATAAACACACTCCCAACCATAACTTCCCAACCTTCGAATCAGGCAGTCTGTACCGGAAACTCGGCAAGTTTTTCAGTCAGCGCTACCGGCGGTGGTCTGACCTACCAATGGAGAAATGGATTTGTGAATCTGGTTAACGGTGGAAACATCTCGGGTGCTAACACATCGACCCTCACAATCAATCCTGCGGGCGTTCCGGATGCATCTCTTAATTACAATGTAATGATCTCCGGATCTTGTCCTCCTCAGGATAGCTCTGTGAAAGTGTCCTTAAGTGTAAATCCGGCTCCTTCCGTGAATCCTGTTTCAGGTCAAACCGTGTGTAATAATTCCTTAACAGGTGCCATTAATTTCAGCGGAACTGCAACCACATACAGCTGGACGAACAGTAATGCTTCCATAGGTCTTGCTTTAAACGGAAGCGGGAACATTGCTCCGTTCAACGCCATGGATGCTTTGTCTACCGCAATTACTTCTACCATAACAGTAACTCCTTCCAGTGGGGGAGGATGCACCGGTCCAAACACCAGCTTTACTATTACTGTAAATCCAACACCAACAGCGAATCTGGTACCTAATCAGACCCTTTGCAACAACGATCTGAGTGCTATCATCCTCTTCAGTGGATCGGTAATCGGAACCACCTATAGCTGGACCAACTCTGATATAACAATCGGATTAGGGTCTAACGGAACAGGAACCATTAATTCCTTTACTGCAACCAACACCGGTACAAGCCCGGTAATTGCCAACCTTACCGTTATTCCTTCCGCCAACGGTTGTGCAGGAGTATCATCCGGGTTTAGCATCACTGTAAATCCAACTCCCACTGTTAACCCAATATCCAACCAGGTTGTGTGCAATAACTCCTCTACGCTTCCGGTTAATTTCACCGGCGCAGTCACAGGAACAACTTACAGCTGGACGAACACGGATCCTACTATAGGACTTCCAGTCTCTGGCAACGGAAATATCGCTTCATTCAATGCCACCAACAATGGAGCCACACCGGTTATCGCTACCATCAACATCACTCCTTCGGCAAATGGTTGCGTTGGAGCAGGAACAGGTTTTATAATCACGGTAAATCCATCACCACAGGCAGTTGCAGGCAGCAATACACCCGTATGTACAGGTAACTCAATTGATCTGACTGCACAAACAGAAGCAGGAGGAACCTATAGCTGGACTGGCCCTCTTGCTTATTCTTCCACTTCACAAAATCCGATAATTACAGGGTCCACTTTGTTAAATGCTGGAACCTACACCTTACTGGTCACTGCCAACGGTTGTAATTCCTCCCCGGCAATGACAGTAGTTGCGGTAAACAACTGTCCGGTTACCGACCTGAGTATTGTTAAAACAGTTGACAATGCTTACCCCCATGTAGGGATGAACGTAGTGTTTACGATCAAAGCCACGAATAATGGCCCAAGCACTGCTACAGGGGTTGCTGTAACCGATATTCTTCAAAGCGGATATCAGTATGTGACATCCACTACCACCACAGGTGCATTCAATTCATCCACTGGAGTATGGACCATTGGCACCATGCTCGACGGAGACACCGAAACCCTCACTATCACGGTAACGGTTATCAGTCCCGGAAACTACAGCAATACAGCAATCATCTACGGTAACGAGGTGGATAACCAGATGGCTAACAACGTTTCGTCTACCATCACTTATCCTTCAGACTTCAACATACCCGAAGGATTCTCCCCGAATGGGGATGGAATAAACGACCTGTTCGTGATCCGTGGAATTGATATCTATCCTTCGAATTCCTTCCAGGTCTTCAACCGCTGGGGTGACCTGCTCTTCTCTGCAAGCCCTTATAAGAACACATGGGACGGCACAACAAGCATGGGAGTACAAGTCGGAGGAGATGTTCTACCAGTAGGGACTTACTTCTACACACTTGATCTCGGAGATGGTTCCAAGATTTACAAAGGAACGATCTACCTCAATAAATAAACAAACAAGTCAACAGTACAACTGATATTAAAAACAACAAAATGAAAAAATTCAAAGCAATTGTGCTCATCACCGCTACAACTCTAGGCAGCTTAGCCTTGAAGGCACAGCAGGACCCGATGTTTACGCACTACATGGACAATACCCTGGCTGTTAATCCCGCCTATGCAGGAAGCAGAGATGCCTTAACGGTAACCGCCCTTCATCGTTCTCAGTGGGTGAGCTTCAAAGGAGCTCCCCTGACTCAAACCATCACCATGCATGCTCCCCTGAGAAACGAGCATATTGGTATTGGCCTTTCGGTAACCAACGACAAGATTGGACCGATCAATAATACCTCTGCGGTGGTTGATTTTGCGTACATCATGCGATTAACGAAAAAGTCAAGACTGGCATTTGGGGTAAGCGCAGGAATTGATATGTTTCAGGCCAACCTGAGCACCCTCAATCTCGATCAACAGGCTGACCCAACATTTCAGAATAATATCAGCAACCACATGACGCCTAGACTTGGCTTTGGGGCATATTATTACAGAGAGCGCTTTTATCTGGGCGTTTCAACCCCCAATTTGTTGCAAAACAATTATTCGGTGGTTAACGAAGCGAACGGAAACACGCTCATCGCCAGCGAGCAGATGCACTACTATCTGATAGCCGGAACAGTGATCAATTTGACCGACAATCTGGCATTCAAGCCCACTACCCTGATCAAGATGACTGACGCTGCACCTGTACAGGCGGATATAACTGCCTCGTTCATTATCATGAAGAAACTTCTTCTGGGTGTGATGTACAGAACAGGAGATGCGGTCGGTGGCCTGATCGGGCTGAATATTACCCCGCAGTTTCACTTGGGCTATTCGTACGACTGGTCTTATGGACTCCAGACCTCCAAATACAATATGGGAAGTCACGAAATCGTACTTCGGTATGACTTTATATTCTTCTCCAAACAACAGATACATTCCCCACGCTATTTCTAACCCCCCCAAAAAAATATTCCTATGAAACGTTTACACATTGTACTCATTGTACTTATCGGAGTGGGCCTAAGCGCCTTCGCACCCGAAAAATCGAGAAAAGAGCTGCGTGGAGATAAATATTATACCATCTACGCTTTTGACAAAGCCATCGATTTCTATTCCCGCACCAAAAACTTGAGCACCGACGGGTTGAGAAAACTGGCGAAAAGTTATCACAATCTGGATTTGAACATCAAGGCAGAAGTGGTTTACAAACGTTTGATCACCTCAACTGAAGGAGTTATTGCGGAAGATTATTTCAATTATGCAATGATCCTGAAATCAAACGGGAAATATGAAGAAGCGAACAAATGGCTGGACGAATTCCGGAAATTGAAACCCGATGATCTGCGTGCCAAAAGTTATACGATTAACGGTCCCGGCTTATCCACGCTGATTGCCGACAATGGCAAATACAGCATGATTCACCTGGATGTAAATACAGATGCGGAAGATTTTGCTCCAAGCTATTTCAAAGACAAAATTGTTTTTGCTTCAACCCGGGAAAGGCCAAAATTTATTTCAAGAAAATACAACTGGAACAGGAAACCGTTTTTAGATATGTATGTTTCGGATATAGACAAGGATCAACTGAAAAAGCCTGAGAATTTCAGCAATAAGCTGAATGGTATCAAGCATGACGGACCGGCCGCTTTCAACAGCGATGGCACCATGATAGCCTTTACAAGAAACGATTATGAAACCAAGCGTAAAGACAAAATCGTTCAATTGCAGATTTGTTTCAGCACTTTCAAGGACGGAAAATGGTCTGATGCCGAACCCTTTGTTTTAAACAGCAAAGACTATTCCGTTGGTCAGCCCTGGCTTTCGGCAAACGGAAACACCATGTACTTCACCAGCGATATGCCCGGTGGTTATGGAGGGACAGATCTTTATAGAATAACAAAGGATGCTAAGGGTACCTGGGGCAAAGCAGAAAACCTGGGAGACAAAATCAATACAGAAGGAGATGAAATGTATCCCTTCCTCCAGGAAACAAATGGAGTGCTGTTCTTTTCATCCAACGGACGTTTCGGCCTCGGAGGACAGGATATCTTTGTAACCGCCTTAAACGGTTCAGGTTTCGGTCCCGTAATTAATGCCGGAGCTCCTTTGAATACTTCAGCGGATGATTTTGCAACCATTGTGAATGCCCCAATGAAATCAGGATATTTCACTTCCAACCGCCCAGGCGGAAGCGGAGACGATGATATCTATTCCTTTGAAATTCTCAAAGACCTGGGTATTGGTAAACGTATCACCGGAATTGCAAAAGACAAAAACGGTACACCACTCCCTCACACTTTCATTACTTTGCTTGACAACCAAGGCAAAATGATGGATACGGTGACCACCAAAGATGCAGGGGATTATTCCTTCTTGGTTGAAACAGACAAATCTTTCAAGCTGACTGGAACAAAGGAAAAATATCTGGAAGGAGATACAGTGGCCAATACGAACGGAAAAGAATTCATCGTGAAAGCAAATGTGACCCTTCTCCAAAACGAAAACCCTGTTGCAGAGCAATACAAAGTGGGTGAAGATCTGGGTAAAAGACTTGAATTGAAGCCAATCTTCACGGAACCAGGCAAAACCAAATCAGCTGTAAAAGCCGAAACGGTTTATTTTGACCTGGACAAATACAATATCCGTCCGGATGCAGCGGCGGAACTCGACAAGATCGTAGTGGTTATGAACGAGAATCCAGAAATGGAGATAGAACTCGGATCTCATACCGACTGCAGGGCTTCCGTCGAATACAACCAGATCCTATCTGATAAAAGAGCTAAAGCATCAGTTGACTACCTTCGGAAACGAATTTCAAAACCGGAGCGTATCACCGGAAAAGGTTATGGTAAAACAAGGCTCCTGAACCATTGCTCCTGTGATGATGACCTGGGCAGAAACTGCTCGGAAGTTGATCACCAGAAAAACAGACGAACCGAATTCATCTTGGTGAAAAAATAAGGTTCTAAAGATTATTGGTGCCGGGGTCAGCTCATTTTACGTCAAATGTAAAGTGTTTTGGCCCCGGCTCCTTTTTATTTATTCTGAATAATAACCTTAAACTTCAACCCCATTTCCGGAACGGTAAGCAGATAAAGTCCTGAAGAAAGATCCTTCGGCAGATTCAGGGTTTCTTCGGTACTGCCTCCAAGAATCCGCATTTGCTGCTGATGACAATCTTGCCCAAGGTTATTGAAAAGATGAATGGTTATGTTCTTCTCCTGATCGGTATTGAGAACCATATGCAGGGAGGATGAATAAACGGGGTTAGGATAGACACTACCATCATTCTTAAGTGAAGCCTGGTCATGAACGGAGGTGACGATTCCTGCACAATTGATATTTCCGGGAGAAGGAAAACGAAGGGTAGAGGCAACAGCAGGGCCTGTATAATTAAGTTTTACATAAACGGTCTGACTGGTATTGGTGCTATTGGTATTATGTACCACTGCGGTATACCAGCTGGTATCAGGCGCGGAATAGACTCCGCTCAGATTGCCTTTCCCGCTGTTCGAATAAACGATAGAATTTTGATGCAGGAGATCGACAGTGATGTTTTGGGAAGTGTCCTGAGGGAAAACATCAATAGTGATGGAGCTTCCTGCTGCTGCAAAGATATTACCTGCTACACGGCAGGCGATACTGTTGGCCGGAAGAGCTCCGCCTTGACCGAGGGAGTTGGGGTGACTGTCTCCCAGGTCGTCTGACATTTCCCATTCCTGAGTGGTGGAGCGTGTTGGATTGTTATAACCGGTCACCGCGTTCACGGGAGCCCATACTGAGTATCCTTTACGCCCAAGCAAGGCCGTTCCATTGCAGGGAGGGGTGTTGATATTGAATCCTCCGCTGGCATCAATGGTGAGCACCGAGGTTCCGTTGGCGCCGGAATAATCTTTCATCTGTGTGCCCGGGGCGAAATCGGTGAGGACATAGTTGTTCTGCCAGGTGGTGTAGTTATCGTTGATCCCGATTACAGCTTTTCCGCTTCGTTCTATGACAAGGTGGTCAGCGGCCTGATATCGTACTTTATAAGCTCCCTGAATAAAATGGAGATTTTGGTGACACCAGATAAGATTAACAATATCGCTTCTTACCGGAAGATCGGCGGCATTGGTTGGGAGGTGGGTGAAGCGTTTACTGGTACTCTCTATATTGAAGAGATCCTCAAAAAACACGACCGGGTTTCCATCTACGGCAAAAGCAATGGCATAGGCAGCAGATAAACGGCAGTCACTGGGATCGATATGGGGAATCAACTCATTGTTGGTGTCCCACCCGGTAACATTTCCGTTGGCATCGAGAGTAGGGCGGAAGGAGTCATGACTATTTACAAAAGGAACCGTGCGTTGTATGGTTTGCCCGCTGATGACAACGGAACGGTTGCTTTGCTGATAACCAGGGATGGTGCCGATGTCGAAATTGCCATTTCCGGAAACCATGCTGTAAATCCCGTTACGGAGCGCAAAGTCGAAGGTGCCTTCCCGGTTATTGACATTATTTTCATAGGTATCTTCATCGGAGGCACTACCAACCCATTCTCCGACATTGAACATCGTATCTCCTCCGCTGGCCCAGCCGTCGTTATGCTGGAGGTTGTAGAGGAAATCTTCTACGGCCCAGTAAGGATAATTTTTCACAGCATCCCATCTTCCTCCATCAAAGCCCATTTGTTTTTTATACCATTCACACCAGTGGCGGGTATTGGTACGCATATAATTGGTATCCTGTATGGGATTGTAAATGGCATTAGAACTCTGTCCATAAGCACCCGGATAATAAGAGATATCCGGCCCGAACCAGACAACATTCCAGTCGCCTGTAACGGAACTGTCGGTCGGAGCAGGGTGAAAGTTCTCCCAGTTCTTAGAGAATCGTCCTTTACGACTCAGGTAATCGTTTGCGCTTTCATCTGTTGCCGGGGTCATATAACAGCTATAACGAAAATTTTTGTACTTGCTGGTCACATGATCATCCCAGGCGGCAGGATCTTGTCCTCCGGCACCGGAGGCGCTTCCGGCTCCATCGCAATGGTTCAATACAATATCCTGAACTACATTGATTCCGTTTGCATGCATGACGGCCACCATCCTCAACAGTTCATCTTTATCTCCCGTACGGGTTCTCAGGATGTTTTTCTGGTATTTATCCCCCAGGTCATAATCATCCAGAGGGGAATATCCATCTCCCTGGTTCTGGTTCTTTATATTTGGAGGAACCCAGACTCCATCAATTCCCATCTGATTAAGCCTGGGAGCGAGGTCAGCAAGGTAGTTGGCCCACTGATTCGGGTAGTTGTTGTTCCAGTAATCCCACCAGAAGCCCTGGAGGACTAATTGCTGAGAGTTTCCTTGCACGGATGAAAGTATGCAGAAAAGAAAAAAAATTCTTCGTAGAAGAATGGTAACAATGGGAGATGACAACCTTTGAGGGTTGGTGGGTTGAATGGACATCAGGATGATTTTAATGCAAATTAAGCTATCTGGGTGAGAAACGAAAATCCACCGTGGGGTATCTTCTCCTCCCTGCAACTGCGACTCTAACTGCAAATTTTCTCTACATTTGCGATCAAATTGCGTTTAGATATGCCCAAGATAAAGATAGGTGTCCTACGGGAGGAAAAATCGCCCCCAGACCGCCGTGTGCCGCTTACTCCGCTTGAATGTACGGAATTACAAAGAGCATTTCCGGATATTGAACTGTGTGTTCAGCCCAGCAATATCCGTTGTTATTCGAATGAGGAATACACGGCTTTTGGGATTAGCCTCCGGGAAGATCTTTCGGATTGCGATATTTTACTGGGTGTGAAAGAGGTACCCATGGATAATCTGATGCCTGGAAAGAAATATTTTTTCTTCTCCCATACCGTGAAGAAACAGCCTCACAATAAAAAACTCATGCAGGCACTTATAGCGAAGAAGGTGCAGATGATAGACTATGAAACCCTTACTGACCTGGAGCATAATCGTGTCATTGGGTTTGGACGTTATGCCGGTATCGTAGGTGCTTATAACGGAATCAGAGCTTACGGCTTGCGTTACGACTTGTTTCATATCCGCCCTGCACATAAATGCCGGGATAAATCGGAACTGGAGGAAGAGATGAAAAGGGTGAAGCTCCCCAATATAAAGATTGTGGTTACAGGAGGAGGAAGGGTAGCCAATGGAGTGATTGAAACACTCAGCCACTTGAAGATCCGCAAGGTTACTCCTTATGAATTCTTACATCATTCTTTCAGGGAACCGGTGTATTGCCAGCTGCATTCCAAAGATTATCATGAGGCTAAAGACGGTCATTCCTGGACCTTAAAAGAGTTCTTCGACCATCCCGATCATTACTTCTCCACTTTCAAGCCTTATACCAAGGTAGCCGATCTCTTGATTACTGCTCATTTCTGGGATCCGCAGGGGCCGCTTTTATTTACGAAGGAAGAAATGCGCTCTCCCGGATTCCACATTGCGGTGATTGCAGATATTTCCTGCGATATTAATGGTTCTGTGCCTTCAACAGTCAAGTCGAGCACTATTGATGAGCCATTTTATGGTTATAATCCTATGACAGATGCTACGGATATTCCCTTCAGTAAAGATTCTGTTACCGTGATGGCAGTAGATAATCTTCCCTGTGAACTGCCAAGAGATGCTTCCGATGGTTTCGGACGCGATCTTGTGGAGCGTGTGTTCCCCGCTCTGCTCGGAAATGACCCTGAGCGGATGATTGAAAGAGCCTCCATCTGCAAAGATGGGAAACTGACTAAAGGATTTGAGTATTTGAAAGATTACGCCTACTGAGAAGGATTTAGGGATTTTTGGATTTAAGGATTTTTGGATTTAGAATTTTAGAATTTTCTTCTCTTCAATTACCAAAATTCTTAATTCCTCTTTCTTAACTTTTAAATCCCTAAATCCAAAAATTCAAAAAATCAACTGCTTAAGATCGCTAATCATCTTCCCCGGGTCTTTAGCAGCAAACACCGTATTCCCCGCTACCAGGACATCAGCTCCTGCTTTGAGCAGAAGAGGGGCATTCTCCAGGCTCACTCCTCCGTCGATTTCGATTTTGGCTTTGCTCTTAGCTGAAGAGATGATTGCCTTGAGCTTTTTAATCTTCTCGTAGGTGTGTTCAATGAATTTTTGTCCCCCGAAACCTGGATTGACCGACATCATGCAAACAAGATCGATGTCAGCGATGATATCTATAAGTGATTCTACAGGAGTATGTGGATTGATTGCAACACCAGCCTGCATGCCTGCGGCCTTGATGGCCTGGATGCTGCGGTGAAGATGGGGACATGCTTCGATATGTACGCTCAGTATGGCGGCTCCCGCATCTCGAAAAGTAGTGATGTACTGATCCGGGTTGACAATCATCAGATGGACATCTAATGGTTTCTTTGCATGCTTATGAATAGCCTTCACAACCGGGAAGCCGAATGATATATTGGGAACGAAGACTCCATCCATGATATCCACATGAAACCAGTCGGCTTTGGAATTATTGATCATTTCAACATCCCGTTGGATGTTGGCGAAATCGGCACTTAGGATGGAAGGAGCTAGAATGAAGGACATTTGGGATTTTTGGATTTAAGAATTTTTGGATTTAAGGATTAAAGGACTAAAGAATTAAAGGATTTAAGAATTTTTGGATTTAAGGATTAAAGGACTAAAGAATTAAAGGATTTAAGAATTTTTGAAATTAAGGAATTTTAAAATCCGAAAATCCGCAAATCCCAAAATCCAAAATTTTTTATTTTTTGTTTTTTAGGGTTCTAATGGAGGCAGAGAAGATTGAAACTAACTCATTGGCCTCCTTTTTTAGAGAGTTAAGCTCAACTGAATCCTTGGCTAGTTCTAAATCTTCAAGAAATTCAAGCCAAAATAAACTTTCATCTGCTTCTTCATCAACAAGTCTCAATTTATAAAGAAAATCAGGAGCAGATCTTCCTCTGCATGCAGCGCGATAGTTCGCAGCAACAGATGAAGAGGCTTTAAAGAGCTGAAAAGATATCACCTCAGAATCCTTACCTGGGGGTAGTTTCTTAAGGAATTTAAACACCCTAACAGCAAAAGCTTTAGTCCTCTTCTGTAAATCTTCCTTATTCACCTTATAAAGGTAAGGTTTCTATATACCTAAAGGATGAATTTTTGGATTTAAGGATTTAACAATTTTTGGATTTACTTCTCTTAAATTACCCAATTCTTTAATTCTTTAATTCTTTAATTCTTTAATCCCTTAAAATCCCTAAATCCCTAAATCCAAAAATCCAAAAATAAAAAAAGGGTCGCGTGGCCGCGTCCCTCCCTTGTCTGTAGTTGTCCGGTAGGACTGTATTCACACTAGAGTAAATTTTTAATCATCCGAGATAGGTTTTAAGTATTTTACTTCTTGACGTATGTTTAAGCCTTCTGATGGCTTTTTCTTTGATCTGACGGACCCGTTCACGGGTCAGGTCGAATTTTTCACCTATTTCTTCCAGTGTGAGTGCATGTTCTCCGTTTAATCCGAAGTAGAGTCTCACCACATCTGCTTCCCGGGAGGTAAGGGTAGTCAATGCCCGTTCTATTTCTCTGCGCAGGCTCTCATTGATGAGTCCGCCTTCAGGACTTGGGCTGTCGTCCGATGTCATGACATCGTACATATTACTGGTATTTTCATCGCTATTGGCGAGCGGGGCATCCATAGATACATGCCTTCCATGGTTCTTCATGCTCTCCTTAATATCTTCAGGAGAAAGTTCCAGGGCAATGGCTATTTCATCCACGCTGGGTTCACGCTCGAATTCCTGTTCGAGTTTTGCAAAGGTCTTATTGATCTTGTTGATAGATCCAATCTTGTTAAGAGGGAGGCGTACAATCCGGCTTTGCTCTGCCAGGGCCTGGAGGATACTCTGACGAATCCACCATACCGCATATGAAATGAATTTAAATCCCCTGGTTTCATCAAATCGTTGAGCTGCCTTGATAAGACCCAGGTTACCTTCATTGATCAGGTCAGGAAGGCTAAGTCCTTGATTTTGGTATTGTTTCGATACGGAAACAACGAAACGAAGGTTGGCTTTGGTCAGCTTTTCGAGGGCAGCCTGGTCGCCAATCTTAATTTTTCGGGCAAGATCAACCTCTTCTTCAGCAGTAATCAGTTCAACCCGCCCTATTTCCTGTAAATATTTGTCAAGGGATGCTGTTTCGCGATTAGTAACCTGCTTCGAAATCTTAAGTTGTCTCATGAAAGAAATGGTTAGTTTAGAATGCGCTTAATCTCAAACCTGAACTTATTACGGCTTAATTATATAAAAGTTTCATTAAAAATGGAAATAAATATCCTTTTTTATAACACTTCTTTGCGGCATTTGTAACCTCTTTTGAACCTCCATACGGTCTTGACGCAGAGACCCCTAGTCTCCAACCCCTACGGCGGTTTCATGCCAAGGAAAGGAGGCGTTGTATTTATTTTTCTCCCAATAAAACTGGCTGCGTTTACGGTCGTAATTACCAATCTCATTGAGGGTTTCTGCATCAAAAAGTCGTCCGTTTACCATCGTATAACGAACAGATTCGCTGTTCCGGATATTTTCGAGCGGGTTTTTGTCCAAAACAACAAGATCGGCGAGCTTCCCCTTTTCCAGGGAACCGATATCCTTGCCCATTCCAAGGTATTCTGCCCCATTCATGGTGGCACAACGGAGAGCCTGTAAATTACTCATTCCTCCCATCTGCAGCATCCAGAGCTCCCAATGCGCTCCTAACCCCTGAAGTTGACCATGAGCACCCAGGTTGATCTTAACTCCCGCATCCGCCAGTTTCTTGCAGGAACGGGAAACCTCTATAAAACCATGCTCATATTCATCTTCAGGCACCAAGGTGGGCCTGCGGGAGCGTTCATCAATAACAGAACGGGGGGTAAAGGTGAGGAGCTTCTTATTAGCCCATACGTCTGTTTTCTGATACCAGTAGTATTCTCCATTGGCTGCACCATAAGTAACGATCAGTGTTGGGGTGTAGGCTGTTTTACTGTTTTTCCATAATTGGATGACATCGTTATGAAGGTCCGCCACCGGAAGATTGTGTTCTACGCCGGTGTGCCCGTCAATAATCTGTGTCAGGTTCTGGAAATACATAGACCCTCCTTCGGGTACGACCTCTATTCCAAGGCTCCTGGCAGCGGTGATAACCTGCTGACGCTGCTCCCTTCGGGGTTGGTTATAGCTTTTAACAGAAAAGGCACCGTAAGCTTTTGTCCGGTAGATTGCTGATCGCGCATCAGCAAGGTTGTTGATCACGGCTTTGAAATCGCCATCTGCCCCATAAAGAATCCATCCAGTGGAATAAATCCGTGGGCCTGTCATAAATCCGGCCTTCACCATCTCCGACTGAGAAAATACCATCTCTGTATTCGAGGAGGGGTCGTGGGTAGTAGTCACGCCATAGGCAAGGTTTGCATAATAACTCCATTGCTTCTGAGGACTGAGACCCTGACGGAACGTGTTCATATGTGAATGAACATCGACAATACCCGGCATGATAGTCTTGCCGGTCATATCGAGGATCTTTGCCTCCTTTGGGATCGTTACTTTATCGGAAGGTCCAATATCTGCAATGCGGTTTTCTTTGATGATGATCGTCCCGTTTTCAATCACCTCATCCCCTTTCATGGTAATAATCCGCGCACCTTTCAGGGCCAGAGTGCCTTCAGGTTTGTCGGACTTAAGGATCAGTCCGATTTTAATCCCTGTTGTATCTATCGGGGGAAGGCTGTCTTTTCCAGCCGTCATGAAAAGAAAACGGTTTTTCAATTCATTCGTAAAATATTCTTCACCCAGGGTCCAGTGTAATTTTTTGCTGTCTGCTGACCAGTCGAGGTTGATTCCCGCATCACGGGTAACCCTGGCCACGGGCAGAGCTTCTGTCTCATGGCTCATATCAAATGATTTCCCTGTCTCCGGCAGGGCTGCTATATAAACCTTGTACAATTCTGTGAAAGCAATCCACTTGTTATCAGGACTGGGCACAAAACGGTTCGCATATTTAGAGGTCAGGAGGGTCTTGCTCTTATGCTCCTCCAGATCGTAGCTCTTAAATGCTTTTTCTGCATCTTCGGAGCCAGACTGATAATAGATATGCTTATTGTCTTTCGCAAAATAAGGATCGAATCCGTCTTCCTGGATAAACTTCACAGCTTTTGTATTGGCATCCATCGTATAGATGCCGGGTTTGACACAAAACGCATTACCCTGTGCTTCGTTGCCTTCTTCCTTTTGAAAAACGATTGTTTTCCCATCCGGGGAATAGCGGGGTGTGCGAAAAATACCTTTCTCGGCACTCAGCTTAACACTTGCCTTTGTTTTAAAATCATACAATTGAATTGTTCCTGTCTCCTCATCATTCCAGGTATCGTAGACTATTTTAGATCCGTCAGGGGAGAAGCAGGGTTCAAATTCGAAGTTGGTGCCGTTGGTCAGTCGCTCGGGTGTTCCGTTGGGAAGAGCCTTCTTCCAGAGATACCCGGCAGCATTGAATACGAGGGTTTTTTCATCCGGAGAGGTCACCGCCTGGCGAATCATCATAGCGGTGAATTTCTCGGGGGCTACTTCATGTTGGAACTGGAGTGCATCGTAAATCCTTTGTTTAACATTCACTTTAAACGGGATTTCTTTTGCGGAAGCAGAAGCAATATCAATATTCCAAAGCTTTCCTTTGGCCCAGATAATGATAGATTTCCCATCGGGAGTCCAGTTGAAATTGGAATATACTCCGTGTATGGCCCAGGTTTCCTGCATATCCTTACTTAGTTGGGTGTAAACAGGCCACTCCTCTCCTGAACTTAAATCCCGGATAAAGAGCACCGTGTTTTCCCTCACTCTTCTTACGAATGCCATTTGTTTTCCATCCCTGGAAATCTGAGGCCGTATCGCCCCTCCGTTTCCTCCGGTTACATATTCCTTTTCACCGGTTTCAAAACAATAGCGCTTGATGGCGTAGATCTGCCCGTTGGGATCTTTATTGTACCTGAATACAGGGCCGGGAGATACATCTTCACTGTAATAAACATATTTTCCATCGGGTGAGATGCAGGGTTCTCCAAGATCCTGCTGATCGTTCTTGCGTTTGGTGAGTTGGAGCCCTTCTCCTCCTGAAATATGATACATCCACAGCTCCCCGGCTCCTAATGAGCGTGTGCTTGTAAAGTGCTTTCGGGCAATCAGATATTGGTCACCTGGCAGCCATACTGCATTATTCAATAACCGGAAACTTTCTTTGGTTACCTCCGCAGGGTGTGATCCATCGGCATCCATGACCCAGATATTATCTCCTCCTCCAGCATCACTTGTGAATGAAATCTTTTTCCCGTCATTGCTGAATCGGGGCTGTACTTCAAACGGCATACCCGTTCTAAGTGCCTTCGCCTCTCCCCCTGCAACCGGGAGGGTGTATATATCACCCAGTAAGTCAAAAACAATGGTCTTGCCATCTGGGCTGACATCAAGATCCATCCAGGTACCTTCTGTGGTCGAAAATTCAATGTCTTTATAGGTTCCGGGAGGGTTGGAGATATCCCATTTGTTTTTGTCTTCCTTGCCTTTTTGTGATAAGGCAGCTGTACTCAGGAGGGAAAATATAAGGACAACGAAAGGGTGTTTAAGAGCCATAGATCATATTATTAAGATTTTAAAATTAATAAGAATAGGATAGAATGGATAGGGTGAAGAAAAAATAATCAATTCAGGGTTGGGCCTGGTTCCAGCTCCTCTTTTTTCGGAACAGGGATTTCACCGGGCCTGGCCCAGGCTAGTAAAAAGATCATGAGCAATGCTCCATAGGTGATGGTTTTGAAATGCTCATAATAGGCTCCGAACTCTCCGAGCAAAACCTGCAGATTATTAGTCAGGAAGACCAGGATGAATCCTGCAAAAAGAAGGCGGAATTTTCGTTTTGAAACGGTCTTGTCCTTCGCAACGGCCTGAGCTCCCAAATAATAAAGCAGATAGGTTCCGGAGGGGAGCATAAAGTAGAATGCATAGTGTTGCTGGTGAGGAAAGATCAAAGGCACGAGCAACATCATATAGCTAATTTCCCAAAGTGCATACAATTTGTTTCTGGCGTGAACAAAAGCAAGACTTCGGAGGAAATAAAGAAAGAAAAGAATAAGCGCTCCACGGATAACATTTATGATGGTTGTTACGGTTCCCTCGTCCAGATTAACGATGTTCCTCCTGATTTTGAGTACGGCAGGATCCGGGCAATGGTCCATCAATAATGTTGGCAGCCAGGAAGTGATACTGTGTAAACTTCTGGCTGATGTATCTATAATATGTTCCGGATTTGCAGGATTAAGCAGATCGTACCATTGCCGGAGGAGGATATTATTAAATTCAAAACCAAGTACCAAGGCAGGCAGGAACAGCCATATCACAAAGAAGGCGCATAACAAGGCAAAAGCTTTCATATACCCACGGAAAAAAAGATAGGGAATAAACGCTATAGGCAGAAGCTTGATATTGATTGCCAGGGAGATAAGAATAGCCCCGACCCAATACCTTCCACTCATAATCCTATAAATTCCTTCCATGGAGAGGAAGAGTATGAAGACAGTCATCTGACCGCAATGAAAATTCTCTTTGAGGAAATATAAAACAAAGCAAAAGCTGAGCAGAGTAAAATATAGTTTCCGGGCCTCGGTGAAAATGCTTCTGTCTATAAAGAAAGAAAGAGATTTCCAGGTTCTGAATATAAACAGGAGGTTGCAAAAGAGCCAGATGCACTTGGATAAATAATCGGGCAGGAGAGTAAGAGGAAAGATGACAACCGCAAAGAGGGGGCTGTAATAATAATGGTAACAGCCTTTGTAAAAAATCCCATAAGCATTGATATGGTGTACGATATCGGCGGAGGCAGAAAGGAAGATATTGAAATCATTATTCTGCCGGGCTTCGAACAGAATATAGACTATCGCCAGGGCAATGCCTGAATACCGGAGATAAACATTCTTAAGCGAAAGAAAAGAATTCATCAGGTGTAAACTTACATCAAATGTCAGGTTCGAGCAAGCATAAAAAAACCGTCCCGCCATTGGCGGGACGGTTTTTCATGAAAACGAATTCTTATTGACGGATCGCTTTCGCGGTATATACTTTAGTTCCATCCTGAACACGTACAATGTACATGCCTTTAGGATAAGCAGTAAGATCTACCTCTTTTACATAAAGGTTTCCTGCAGTATTTTCGCTTGACTCGAATACCAGGTTACCTACCAGGTCATAAACGGCAATCTGGGTTTGGTTACCTGTGAAATTGCTCAGAGCAACCTGGAAAGTACCGTTGTTCGGGTTAGGATAAACGCTTAGTCCAGTCTGATAAACAGGCTGAATTTCGTTAATTGCAAAAGGCATACCCAACCATTTGTAGATTCCTCCTACAGTTGATGAAGAGTCAAAACCTCCGGTCCAGCCAGTTGTTCCCATAAAAGCAACGGCAGTGTGCTGTTGCAGGGTATCCATAGCCTGCCAGGTAGCTCCGCTGTTGGTGCTGAAAGATGTTCCAACCATACCAGTAGCGGCTCCTGTACAAACGTAGCTACCTCCATTAAGTCCGGAAGCATAAGTAAGTCCGGCGGTTAAGAAGCGACCTGTTTTAGGTACAAAAGTCCAACTTGTTCCTCCGTTAGCGGTGGTGTAGATAGAGTCGTTGTTAGGTCCAACAACAGCCATACCATTGCTTGCATCTTTGAAAACTACTTTATCAATCTGGGAGCCTGCATGTACAATAGATGCAGTCCAGTGCATTCCCATGTCAACCGATTTAAGTACAGCTCCGTAATTTGTCCCTCCGTATGCAGTACCACCTGCAACAGCAAAAACTCCTGTAACACCCCATTGGGTGGAGAGGTTGCTAGGCACGTTAGCTGCAGGAACTGCCGTCCAGGTAGTTCCCCCATTATTAGTGGTATAGATCTCCCAGGTAGGATTCGGGTCACCAAAAGCAACACCGTTATTCTTGTCAAAGAAATAAATCCAATCTTCGAAAGAAGAAGCGCTATAAGCTGAAGTCTGCTTAGTCCAGGTCACCCCACCGTCATTAGTACGGTAGATACCTCCTATACTGGTTCCATTTCCAAAAAGAGATACCCATGCAGTATCTTTAGAAATAGCAGTAAGGGCTGCAATCTGGTTATTAGGGTCGATGGCAGGAGTGGATTTTACGCTATCTGCTTTCCAAAGGGTTCCTCCGTTCGAAGTACGGGTAAAATCGCGAAGTGGTGCATTGTTTCCTGATCCGTCATAAGCTACAGCCCAGCTGGTGTTAGCATCAACGATAACGATCTGACTGATTCCACGGTTTGGTTTAGCAAAAGCAGTCGCCTGTCTTAGCCATTGTGCATTGGCAGCAATTCCACAAGTCAGGATTGCCCCCATAAGGAGTAAATTTTTTTTCATTGCTGATTATTTAAGATTTAAATATGAATATTAGAGAATGTGGCAAATTTAGGAGAGTTTTTCGACTTAATGCCATGAAAATCGAAAAAACACGCTTATAGACTGTATGGTGGAATGAAATTTAATACAGTATATCATCCCAATGGCCTCAGAAAGGAAAGCTGGAGACGTTTTTATTAAGCGAGAACGGTTACAAGAATAGCCAGCGCTGCCGGAAGGGCCTGGATGAGAAAGATTGATTTAGAGGCTGTGAAACCACCGTAGAGACCAGCAATGAATACACAGGCAAGGAAGAATATAGAAACCTGGAAACTCCAGACTGGATCTCTGATTAGCACGGACCATATAAGCCCCCCCGAAAGAAACCCGTTATAAAGACCCTGATTCGCTGCCAGTGATTTTGTCTTTACAAAAAAATCATCCGGATATCCTTTAAAGGCCTTTTTTCCTCGGGTAGTCCAGGCAAACATTTCCAACCAAAGAATATACAAGTGCTCCAGTGCTACAAAACAAATCAGAATAAGAGTGGTTGTTTTCATAAATCGGGTTAAGTTCAATAAACGTAATTCAAATGATGTTGTAAGGGCTACTCCAACTTCCTTTCATTTTTCTTCGCCTCGTGCTGATCTTTAAAGGTAGCCTTGGCATAAAGTAAAATGCTCCGCTCCGGGGGCATTTTCTCCAGTTCCTCTGCAGAATAATCGAAAAAGGTTTTCTCTTTTCCGTTTTCATCGTATTCGGTCCATTTAGCACTCTCCGCCTCAAATGCGGCCCTAATAGTATCCTCCTCCTCTTTCGTATACTGACGTACTGGTTTGTTGGGTTGTTCTGGGTTCATAGGGCTGTGAATTTGCCGCAAGTTACAATTCTTACATGGATGAAAGTTATTAACAATTAATTTGTCCGAATAATTTTTTTAAAATCAACCCCTGCGGTAAAGGATTACAGATTTCATGATAAATATAGAGAGCGCTAAAAACCTTGATTTGGACTCGGTCCAAATGTAAGTTATTATGTATTGTTACTAAAGAGTGATAATAAATAAATATCCTATATGAAATTACATTTAAATAACTTGACTTTACTTTTAAATGAGTCTATACTTGTGGCTCATCTAAAACAATTCCTATGGCTAACAAACCGTTTATTGCAAAAGACCTTGCCAAACAAGTCAAGGATCAAAAACTGGGGTGGACCGTCGACGAAACCCTGAAAGACACGGAACAGGTACCTCAGCATACGCTCGGTGCTGCCATTCCGCCTAAAATTGTAAAGGCAGCTGATGCCAAACCGATTGATCTGAAAGTTCTTATCAATTCCAACACCCAAAACCCTTTCTTGTATGAAAGAAGGAAGGCACTTGGCTTCATTACCGGTGAGGATGCCAAAATAAGCTATCTTGGTAATGCAATCATAAAGCCTGAAATGGTGGCAGGCCTTACATCTGGTGCTGCCAATATGGTTGATTGGAGAGAACGTTGGGGATGGAGATGGATCACCCTTCCCAAAGATCAGAACGGATGTGAATCCTGTTGGTCGTTTGGTGCCACCGGTGTGGTTGAAAGTATGGCGCGGATCCAGCATTGTGTATGGAGTGTTCGATCAGAAGGAGATGTACATGATGGAATGGGGGCTCATTGTGGTGATGGAGGATGGCCTTCCAATGCGCTGGATTGGATCAAACAAAACGGGATTGCGGATCCTGATTGTTATCCTTACTATCACGGTGATCATGCCTGGACCCCAACACCTGACAGGGATGGAAGGACCGTGAAGATCACCGATTATAGCACACTTAGCTCCATGTCTGATCAAAAAACCTGGATCGATACGGTGGGTCCTATTTCCCTTTGTTTTGAAGTATTCGCCGATTTTGACGGGTATGGTGGGGGAGTCTATAAAAAATCAAATGATCCTTCCAACTACAGCAGGGGATGGCATTGTGTGTTTGCCGTGGGTTATGATGATACAAACCAGTGCTGGATCTGTAAAAATTCATGGGGACAAGGCTGGGGAGAGATTTGGAACGGGGTGAAAGGATATTTCCGGATAGGGTATGGACAGGCCAGCTGCGATGTCTATTCCAAATATGGAGTGAATGATCCGAATCCAGATCCTTGGACCAAGAGAAGAATTCATAATGGCAATCTCTATGAAAGCGGAAACGGAGCTTTGCACCGGAATTTTGAAATGTTAATTCAATCCGGAGTTACGGTTAAGCATTACTGGAGAGACGGATCTTCCAACAACTGGGGAGCAGGTCCCACTTTCGGTAATGATGTGGCCTCTGCACCGACACTAACCGGAACAACTTATAACCGCAATTTCGAGTGTGTATATCTGACAACAGGCAACCGTCTGCATCACTGGTGGTTGGATCAGAATACCGGAAAATGGAATGATGGAGGAGTTTTTGGTCCAACCAATGCGGCAGGAGTTCCTGCTTTTATACAGGGTAATTACGGTGCTCCTGGAAACTTTGAAGTAGTGGTAAGAAGGGCTGATGGTTCTCTTAACCACTGGTGGAGAGATGGTAGTTTCAACTGGCATGATGGAGGTTTGTTACCTGGACTTGTTTCATACAGCGGGGCTACACTCGTTCAAAGCCAGTATGGTGTTCAGGGAAACCTTGAGCTGGTAGCTGTTTGTGCCAGCACACACCAGATGTGGCATTTTTGGAGGGATGATGATCATGGTAATGTTTGGCATGCCGGTGTGTGTTTCGGTGCCAATGTCTACAGTGCACCGGTCATGATTGAAGGTCAGTTTGGGGCCACTCAGGAAACCAATATTGGAAACTTCGAACTTTGTGTGGCTGTTGCAGGAACAGCTCAGCACTGGTGGAGGGATAATTCCGGAGGTACCGGATGGCAAATGAGTACTACTTTTGGTACGAACGTTCGCCAGGTTATCGGACTCATTGAGAGCAGTTATGGCTTCGATCTGGAATGCATACTCCTTTTGAATGATGGTAGTGTGCAGCACTGGTGGAGGAATGGTTCCGGATGGTTTGCCGGACCAATCATTGCCAAAGTATTAGTCAAGGCATCCTTAAATATGGAGGCTGAACTGGTGGCTAATTAAAGGTTTGTTTCAGAAATTCAAGGATTAACCTGGCCCTTATGGGCCAGGTTAATCTTATTTAATGACGGAATTATAGAAAGCAGATGGAGAAAATTGCTTTGAAAATAAATGAATCTGTACAGATTGATTTACCAGGTAAAGGGACATCAGGGTATGCCTGGCACTATAAACCGGAACTCGTAACCATACTTCGGATCACAAATGAATATATTCCCGGTGATATCAAGCTTGCAGGAGGAAGGAGTACTGAGCGTTTCACTATAACAGGTGTTTCATCCGGAACCTGCTCTGTAACCTTTTTGCAGACCCGGAGCTGGGAAAAAGATAAACCTCCCTTAGATTCAAAGGAATTTCAGATTACTGTGGGTAAGGATCTTACTGATTTAAATCCTTAGTCACCCGTTCTCCCCGTTTGTTATAATCAAGTACACTATCCTTCTTAAAGAGCTTCGACCTCCAATCCTGTTTTAATATTGGCGTTGCCAAGATTCTTTGCTGCTGTATCTTTGTTGAGGTAATCCAAACTTAACACACTTAAACAACAGCCAATGAAAAGATATTACTTCTCGTTTCTATTATTGATCACAGCTTTTGTTACACAGGCACAGATCACACTTACCTCTTCGACCAATGCTCCTGTAATAGGGGATGTATTTGCTTATAAATTGATTGATACTTCCTGCGCTCCGGGAGCTTCAGGTGCCAATGTGACCTGGGATTTTTCTGCAAAGACTATTGATACCAACAAGACTATAACCACTTATATTGCAGCAGCTGGAACCCCCTATGTTGGAAATTATCCGACAGCTACCCTCGCCTCCCAAAGTGGAACAAGCTATTCGTATTACAAAGTGGATGCTACCGGCTATTATGAATTAGGAGGACAGTCATCGGCAACCTCGAATAATGTTTTGAGTAAACCGCTCGAAGTGGTTGCTTTTCCGCTTACTTATAATGGAACGTTTAACAACATTTTTCAAGGGCATTCAAATGGAGGAGGAATCCCAGATTCTGCTTTCGGGGTCAATAATGGACTGGCTGATGCGTATGGAACTCTCAAGACTCCTGATGGGAATGTCTACAATAATGCACTCCGCGTTAAAGTGATTGAAAGCTATGACGATTCCCTGATTGGCTTTGTAGGTTTGCATTATGTCTGGACCTCTTACAACTGGTATGTAGCTTCCCAGCATAAACCTGTGTTCTATATCCAATCCTACATCACTTGGCCATCTAATAATCCCGGTTCTATTAACAAAGGCAAATCAGTTTACATGGGTTATACACCTGCAACAGGGATTAATGAAATTGCTGGAACCGATTTGCATGCAAACCTGTATCCGAATCCAACGGGTGACAATTTTACCAATCTGCAGTTTGTTTTGAAAGAGGAAGGTCAGACGGTAATCAAAATCATGAATATGCAGGGACAAGAAGTATTGAATTTAAATAAAGGCCTTCTTGCATCCGGTTCTTATTCAGAATCTATTCAGACCCAAGGTTTATCATCTGGCTTATACTTTGTAGAAATTAAGTCGGGGATAAGCAAGTCGGTGAGCAAACTGATTGTAGAGTAATTCAAGACTTCTGCTAAAAGAGCTATAGAAGGTATTTTTGGATTGAGGATTTCAGGATTAATAAAGATAAACTCCAGCTTTAAATCTTAAATCCCGAAATTCGAAAATCTACAATCCAAAAATATCTTCAACAATCGGATCATATTCAAATCCTCGCTTTATTGCTGAACAGGCTTTGTCCCTTAATTCCGGTGATAATCAGCGATATTTCAAAGGCCCCTCTTCCTCCGGTATAATTAGAAAGTCCGGAGGTATTCAGATCATATCCCAGTCGCAGCACATGCCCTCCTTTTTTGAGGCCAATATCAAAGACAAAAGCGTCTTGGTTCCGGTAATTGAGATTTAGAAGGGCGGTGTATTCTCCGCTAAGCTTATACCGCATTTCTGCACCGAAAAACAATTCTGTAGCCGTACTTTGTTGCATGTACAGGACTTTAGGGACTACTGTAAACGTTTCATTCACCTTGATGTCACATCCTGCATTATAGTTAAAACGCATGGGGAGCCTGGTGGTGGTTCCTGCGAAGGTTTCTTTGGGGATATTCAGATGATCAATTGAAAAACCTGCGTATGGGTGAACCTTTGATTCTGTGGCAATAAATTTATAATAAATCCCTACGTTAGCATCCAGGCGCAGGAGATTGGTATTTGAATTGCTTTCATCGGTAGGAAGATTGCTGTCGAAATTTCCAGTGCTCCCCGAGTATTGTGCATCATAGGTAAAGGAGGAAGGACTGAAGCTTTTGTTAAAGAAACCCAGCTGAAGACCGGTTGTCAGGTAATGCTTCTCTGAGCCTTCAATAATGTTATAGGCTGCGGAAGCCATAAATTCAAGGGTATTGAAGTTTCCCTGTCCCGCTCTTTCATTCACGAGATAAGCACCAAGGCCTATTTTCTTTTTCTTTACGGTTACCGGCATATCATAAGAAAGGTAAATGGTGCTGAATGGTTTAATCCCAAGAGCTTTCCACTGCTGACGGTAATCGTCTGTTATCCTGAAATCTCCTTTTTCACCCAGGTACATACCGGTAAGGGCTGGGTTCATATACAGTGTGGTGGCATCATACTGACTCATATGAAAATCCTGTGCATTCAGGCTCGCTGAGATTAAGGCCAGCAATGCCAGAAACGCTAATGTAATTCCGACCATTAATCTTTTTCTCATAGCGATAGGTGTTAACGAATGAGTGTTACATCTCCTTTTTTCTTCACAGCCTGATTATCGATAGTCTCTCCAACCAGAATCCATACATAAGATCCTCCGGGCTGAGGCTGGCCACCGTAACTGCCATCCCATCCCTGACTCTGAGTGTTGGTATGGAAGATTACATTGCCCCAGTTATTATAAACGGTAAAGTCCATTTGTTTGAAGGGTCCTCCACGTACATACAGAATATCATTATGACCATCACCGTTTGGAGTAAAGGCTTCTGGTAAGACCGGAGGGAAGACTCCGTTCTCTCCACAATTTTCTATTTGTATAGTATCGCTCACCGATCCGCTGCATCCGGATGCTGATGTTACCTGAAGGGTTACTGTATAGATTCCTGCCGAAGTATAAGCATGACTTGCGTTCTGACCTGCGAATATAACCGAGTCGCCGAATTTCCAGCTCCAGTTGCTAAGCGTTCCTCCGGAGATAGATGATGCATCTATGAAGGCCATTGGGTTTGTTCCACATACATGGGTATGTGCAAAGTTTGCTTCCGGCAGCGGGTTGATACTTAGCATTACCGTATCGCTCACAGCAGCACAGGTTCCACTGGCCTGGGTGCTCAGGATAAGTGATGCGCTTCCACTGCTCAAATCAGAACTGCCTGGGGTATAAGTAGCATTGCGTGCCGTATCGGAAGGACTAAATATTCCATTACCTGAACTGCTCCACGTACCATTCGGAGCACCGTTGATCGTTGCTGAGAGGACAAATATTTTACCGGAGCAAGCTTGCTGGTTATTACCCGCTTCAACGAAAGCGCTGGCCCTGATTTGGATATGGATGGTGGCTGGAAGGCTGGTACAGGCCCCTGCACTTGCTTTGACAGTATAAACTCCTGAATCGGCAAGGCTCACATTGACGATCACCGGGCTCTGGATATTGCTGTTGAAGCTATTCGGCCCGGTCCAGCTATAAGAGGATGCACCTGCTGCACTGGATGTAAGATTCAATGAAGATCCTACACAGAGTGGACTGTTACTTCCAACAGCAGGAGCCAAAGGAGTAGGGTTGATTTGTACATTCAGCGTGACCGGTGTACCGGCGCAGCCGTTGTTTACACTAAGCGTATAGGTGCCGGTTTCAGATGTGGTTGCAGTTGATAGTGTTGGATCCTGGGTTGCAGCATTAAATCCGTTTGGTCCGGTCCAGCTATAGGTGGCTCCGGCAATGGTGTCGGAATGGAAGTTAAGTGTGGCGCCGCTACAGAGCGGGCTGTTGCTCGATATGACTGGTGTTGCTGGAGGATTATTGACAGCCACGAGTATTGTTCCAGGTAATCCAATGCATCCTGACGATGAAGTCAGAGTAACAGAATAAATGCCGTTTGCTGCTGCAGTTGCAGTTGCAATAGTTGGGTTTTGAATGCTGGCATTAAATCCGTTTGGCCCGATCCAGCTATAAGTCGCGCCTGCTAGAGTATTGCTGGTGAGGTTCAGTGAAGAGCCTACACAAATGGGGCTATTACTGCCCGCGATTGCCGCAGGGCCTGTAGAAACATTTACGTTTAAACTGATTGGCAAGCTCGGACAACCGTCATTCAGAATGAGTGTGTATTTACCAGTGTCAGCAAGTGTCACCGGAAAGATGGAAGTATCACGGGCAGAAGAAGTAAATCCGTGGGGCCCTGTCCAGCTATAGGTTGCACCGGCAACAGTGTTGGATATGAGATTCAAAGTTGCTCCGTTACACAATGGACTATTGCTCGAAATAACAGGGATGGCGGGTGCGGTGCTTACAGTCACTTTCGTACTGTCATTGCTACCTGTACATCCGCTGACTGTTACAGAAACGTAATAGTAGCCGCTTGCCGTTGTAGTCGCTGTTGCAATGGCGGGGTTTTGAAGAGCGGAGCTAAATCCGTTGGGCCCTGTCCAGGCATAAGTTGCGCCCACAATTGAATTGCTAGTTAGGTTTAATCCAGAACCTACGCAGAGCGGACTGTTACTTCCTGCAAGCGGAGTTGCCGGGCCAGGGTTTATAGTCACATTCAACGTGCTAGGGGTACTTGTGCATCCACCTAAAGTAGATGTTACCGAGTAAGTGCCTGATGCCGATATTGCCGCTGCCGGAATAGAAGGATTACTTGCGGTATCGACAAAGCCATTCGGTCCGGTCCAGTTATAACTTGCTCCGGTTCCTCCGGAAGCAGTCAGGCTTAAAAGAGATCCGGCGCAGACTGGGCTATTACTAGACACAGAAGGCCCTGCTGCTGGAGGGGTGACGACTACCGTAATCGTATCGGGAGAACTGGAGCATCCGTTCGATTGAACCACCACCGTATAAATACCGCTTGCACTTGTTGTTGCCGCTACAAGGGTAGGACTTTGAGTGGTGGTGCTGAATCCGTTTGGCCCTGTCCAGGAATAGGTGGCGCCTACAATGGCGCTTGCGTTGAGCATAAGTGTGGCTCCGGAACAGATCGGACCATTCGAAGAGATCACCGGTGAGGCAGGTAAAGGAGTGATTCCAATATCAGCAGAACCGGCCTGGCTTGTGCAACCGTTTCGGGTAACAGTCAACGAATACATACCGGAGTCTGAAGCAGTCATGATCAGGATCGACGGATTTTGAAGAGCAGAGCTGAAGCTATTAGGTCCGCTCCAGGTAAAGCTGCCGCCGACCAGACCTGGTGTGATCAGATTTAACCCTGAGCCTGCGCAAATAGGGCTATTACTCGCAATGGAAGGTATAAGAGGGAATGAATTGATTATCGCGGTTGTTATTCCAGGGGCACTGGTACACCCGATAGCAGTAAGCGTTACAGAATAATTTCCGGAATCAGCGGAGGTCGTACTGAGGATGCCAGGGTTCTGGCTGGTTGAAGTGAAGCCATTAGGCCCCGTCCAGCTATAGGTTGCACCTCCTATCGCAGGGGCGCTGAAGTTAACCGGTGAGCCAACACATACAGGCCCGTTATTTCCAGGAGCGGGTGTTGCAGGAGTTGGGTTTATTATCACCCCGGTAGTTCCGGCTGAACCAGTGCAAGCATTTGTTGTTACCGTAACAGAATAAGTGCCGGTTGCAGCGGTAGTCACACTTGTAATGATTGGGTTTTGCTGGTTTGATGTAAAACCATTGGGTCCGGTCCAATTATAAGTAGCTCCTGCAACAGTATCTGCAAAAAGAGCGAGTGTGTTTCCGGAGCAAACCGGCGTATTGCTGGTGGCTATTGGCATTGTTGGAATCAGGTTTACAACAGCAGCCACTGTTCCGGAGTTACTGGTACAGCCATTCAAGGTTGCTGTTACTGTGTAAGTACCATTTGCAGTAGGGGTAGCTGCTGCAATTGAGGTGTCCTGGGCATAAGATATAAATCCGTTCGGACCGGTCCAGAGATAAGTCGCTGAGGGGATCAAGGTTGAAAAAAGATTCAGGGTTGACCCGACGCAAAGAGGACTATTATCCGTAGCAGTCGGTGCAGCAGGAGTGGGGTTCACCAGAACCGAGACTATCGCCGGCACACTGGCACATCCATTATTAGCGGTTACCGTATAGGTGCCCGCGGCGGATAATAAAACGTTACTTATAGCTGAATCCTGTGTGGAAGCGGTGAAACCATTCGGCCCGGTCCAGGAATAAAGTGCACCAGGTATCGTGTCACAGATCAGATTCAACGTGTTACCTGAACAAGCGGGACTGTTGCTCGAAGGAACTGGGGTAGCCGGAGTCGAGTTTACTGTAACTGATACTTTTCCCGGTAAACTGTTACACACACCACTGGTGAGCACGATCGTATAAGTTCCGGTTGCAGCCACTGTTGCATTGGTGATGGAGGTATCCTGTGAGATGGATGTAAACCCGTTCGGTCCGGTCCAGCTATAGGCAACACCTCCTGGTGTGGTGCTGGTGAGGTTCAGTGTTGAGCCAATACAAAGAGGAGAGTTGCTTCCTGCTACTGGTTGGGCCGGAGAGGGATTGATGGTTACACTGGCTGTGGCAGGTAAACTGGAACAACCATTATTAGCAATCAGAGAATAGGTTCCGGCAGCAGTGACCGGAGCATTAGTGATGACAGGGCTTTGAAGACTGGAACTAAATCCGTTCGGACCGGTCCAGCTGTATATCGCTCCGGGAATCGTATCCGCAACAAGATTAAGATTTGATCCGCTGCATATCGGACTATTGGTGGTCACAACCGGAGCAGCCGGGCCTGTATTCACGGTTACAGACACACTGTCTGTTCCGCCTGTACATCCGTTCACGGTCACATTCACATAATACATTCCATTATTTATCGGTGCACCTCCGGAGATAGAAGGATTCTGAACAGAAGCATTGAATGTGTTAGGGCCTGTCCAGGTATAGCTTGCTCCAATAATTCCATTGGCTGAAAGCTGGATGGTCGATCCTACGCAAAGCGGACTGTTACTTCCAGCTACCGGAGGACCAGGAATTGGATAGACAGTTGCAGAAGTTGTGCCCGGAGTACTCGTACAACCGTTGATGGTGACGGCCACACTATAAGTTCCCGATGCAGACGCAATGGCATTTGCAATGGAGGTATCCTGAGCTGAAGAAATAAATCCGTTGGGTCCGGTCCAGGAATAGGTTGCGGTAGGAACCAAAGCAGAAGTTAAACTCAGGGTGCTGCCTGCGCAAATAGGACTGTTATTCGATGCAACAGGCGTGGCCGGAGTAGCTTTCACCACCACAGAAGTAGTTCCACCAGGGCCGGCACATCCTCCTGCTATGGCTACGACCGTATAGGTACCGGCTCCTGCCATGGGCACATTATTTACAGCAGCATTTTGAACCAAAGAGGTGAATCCATTGGGGCCCGTCCAGCTGTATGTGGCACCTGCTATATTCGATGCCGTAAGGTTTACCGTGCTCCCGGAACAAACCGGTGAATTGCTTCCCGCCAGCGGTGCTAAAGGCAATGGATTTATGATCACACTATCTGTTCCTGTCGGGCTCGTACATCCGTTGACACTTATCGTTACCGAGTATGTACCTCCTGCCGCAGCACTTACCGCCGCTATGCCTGGGCTTTGAAGGGTGGATGTGAAACCGTTAGGGCCAGTCCAGCTATAAGTTGCACCTGCTATCGCTGAAGTGCTTTCATTTAAGGTCATGCCCAAGCAAACCGGACTGTTACTAAATGGTGCAGGCATAGCCGGAATTGCATTAATAGTGGCAGCGGTGGTACCTGCCGAACTTGGGCATCCGTTTACGGTTACTACAATAGAATAGGTTCCTGTTGCAGCTGCACTTGCACTTACAATCGTTGGGTTTTGAGTGGTGGATGCAAATCCATTGGGTCCGCTCCATGCATAGGTAGCTGTAAGAACAACCGGTGTTGTGAAGTCGATGTTCGATCCTGCACAAATAGGCCCGTCATTATTTGCAGCAGGAGTGGCTGGTGTTGGATTGACAACTACTGCGGTAGAAGCAGCCGCTCCCCCGCAACCGCTTACACTCACCATCACAGAATAGGTTCCTGCTGCGGGGAGAGTAGCTGATGCAATGGATGGATTTTGCAAGGTTGAGGTAAATCCGTTTGGACCGGTCCAACTATAGGTCGCTCCCCCGAGTGCACCCACCTGAAGGTTGATGGCATTTCCGCTACACACAGGAGTGTTGCTGGAAGGAGAGGGAGTGGTCGGGATAGGGTTTACGGTTGCAGACACTGTACCTGGTGTACTTGGACATCCATTTACGGTAACCACCACACTATATGTTCCTGAGGCTGCAACGGTAGCAGCAGCGATGGAAGTATTCTGTACCACATCGGTAAATCCATTTGGACCTGTCCAGCTATAGCTGGCGGTGGCAACAGAAGCGGTGTTGAGTGTAAGAGTGGATCCGGCACAGATAGGACTATTGCTTCCAGCAACAGGAGTAACCGGTGTGGGGTTGATGATCACAGAAGTTGTTCCTGCAGCACCCTGGCATCCAGCAATATTGACGGAGACGGAATAGGTGCCGGCATTAATTGCAGCGCCAGTTGCGATCGGTGGGTTTTGTTGGTTTGAAGTAAATCCATTGGGTCCGGTCCAGTTGTATGTTGCACCGGCAATGGTATTCGCTTGCAGGTTGATGGTGTTTCCAGAACAGACCGGACTATTGCTGGATGCCACCGGTGTTGGAGGAACCGGGCTAACCACCACAGCCGTTGTTCCGGAAGGGCCTGTACAGTTGTTGACCGTGACTGTTACAGAGTAAGTCCCTCCATCTGCTGCTACGGCTGATGCAATAGAAGGGTTTTGAAGTGTAGATGTAAAACCATTCGGCCCTGTCCAACTGTAACTGGCACCGGCTACTGTGTTTGCGCTGAGGCTGATTGTAGCTGCAATACAAACAGGGCTATTGCTGGAGACAACCGGAGCTGAAGGGATCGCATTGATAACAGCGGCGGTGGTGCCTGCTATGCTTGTACATCCTCCGGAAGTTATGGTTACTGAGTAGGTGCCAGTTGCAGCTGGATTTGCAGCTGCAAGGGTTGGATTTTGGCTGGTGGAATTAAATCCGTTCGGGCCGGTCCAACTATAGGTGGCTCCTCCAACAGCAGGAGTGCTGAAATCAATATTAGATCCATCGCATACAGGGCCATCATTACTAGCAACAGGGGTAGCCGGAGTAGGGAGTATAACCACAGCGGTTGTGGCGGGAGTGCTTGCGCAACCATTATTCGTAGTAACCGTGTATGTTCCTGCTGCCGTAGCTCCTGCTGCGGAAATGGTGGGGTTTTGAAGTGTAGACGAAAATCCGTTTGGCCCTGTCCAGCTATACGTAGCTCCGGCAATAGTAGAAGCATTTAGGTTAAGAGAATAACCCGCACATACCGGTGTGTTGCTGCCTGCAATGGGAGTAGCGGGGGCACTGTTAATTGTTGCTGATACGATTCCAGGTGCACTGGTACAACTTCCCAGAGTTACTGTTACCTGATAAGAGCCGGTGGCACTCGGGGTCGCACCGGCAATGGATGGATTCTGGAAGGTAGATGTAAATCCGTTGGGTCCCGTCCAGCTATAAGTAGCCGTTGGAACGGTAGCCGTTGAAAAGGTTAAGGTGACGCCCACACAAATAGGGCTGTTGCTGGTAGGTGTAGGGGTGGATGGGGTAGGGTTGACGATTACAGAAGTCGTTCCTGCGGCACCGGTGCATCCGCTTACTATTGCATTCACGGTATAAGTGCCGGCTGTAGCTGCGGTGACAGATGCTATCACCGGGTTTTGCAGAGTTGAAGTAAATCCATTGGGACCGGTCCAAGTATAACTTGCTCCTGCGATGGTTGTTGCAGTAAGATTCATGCTATTTCCTGAACAGACAGGACTGTTACTTCCTGCCACAGGAGCTGCCGGAGGGGAGTTGACTGCAGCATAAGTGGTTGCCGCTGATCCCTGGCACCCTGCTATGTTGACAGATACTAAATAGGTGCCGGTTGCAGGTGCTGTGGAAACTGCAATAGAAGGATTCTGCAGAGTTGATGTAAATCCGTTTGGTCCTGTCCAGCTATAGGTTGCGCCAGCTATAAGATTTGAAGTTAAGTTGAGTGCATCACCGACACAAATCGGACTATTGTTGGATGCCACCGGGGTAGGAGGAACAGGGCTCACAATGACAGCTGTTGTTCCAGCTGCACCCGGGCAACCGTTTACAGTAATAGTAAGCGTGTAAGTGCCTCCTGACGCTGCCAATGCCGGCGATAGGGATGGATTTTGTAAGGTGGACGTAAATCCATTCGGTCCTGTCCAGCTATAGGTTGCAGTGGCTACAGCAGCTGTTGAAAGACTAATCGTAGCACCGATACACACGGGGCTGTTGCTGGCCGGAACGGGAGTGGCCGGAGTAGGGTTGATGACAACCGCAGTGGTACCTGCGCTTCCGGTGCATCCATTGGTGGTAACGGTAACAGAGTAAGTGCCGGCTGCAGTTCCAGTCGCACCCGCAATAGTGGGGTTTTGTAAAGTGGATGTAAAACCGTTCGGTCCTGTCCAGCTATAGGTGGCTGTTGCAACTGTGGCGGTGGACAAGCTGAGTGTGTTTCCTGTACAAACCGGACTATTACTCGATGGTAACGGAGTGGCAGGGATCGGATTCACATTAACTGCAACTGTTCCGGCGGTACTGGCACACAATCCAACCGTAATAGTAACGGAGTAGGTGCCGGTTGCAGCAGTTGTCGCGGCTACAATCGTGGGGTTTTGCAGAGCGGAAGTAAATGCATTGGGTCCGGTCCAACTATAAGTGGCTGTAGCGACTGTAGCAGTGGCCAAGGTAAGGGTTGATCCAGCGCAGATAGGACTATTACTCGAAGGTACAGGAGTGGCCGGAGTTGGGTTGATGACTACTGCAGTAGTACCTGTGCTTCCAGAACATCCATTGACGGTAACAGTAACAGAGTAGGTGCCAGCTGCCGTTGCGGTAGCACCTGCTATAATTGGGTTTTGCAGGGTAGACGTAAAACTGTTCGGTCCGGTCCAGCTATAGGTAGCAGTGGCAACGGTGGCAGTTGAGAGGTTAAGGCTATTCCCTGTACAAACGGGAGAGTTACTGCTTGGTGCAGGTGTGGCCGGAATGGTATTCACCGTACATGCAATAGTTCCGGCAGCGCTTGAACAGCCCCCAACCGTTACCATAACAGAGTAGGTTCCGGTAGCGGATACCGTTGCGCCTGCTATGGAAGGGTTTTGCAAAGTGGAAGTAAATGCATTGGGTCCCGTCCAGCTATAGGTAGCTGTTGCTACGGTAGCTGTTGCAAGCGTGAGCGTTGATCCTACACAGATAGGGCTATTCGTAGTAGGTGATGGTGTTGCAGGAATAGGACTTACCGTTGCGGCCACTGTTCCAGCTAAACTCGCACAGCCATTGACTGTCACTATAACTGAATAGGTGCCTGTTGCAGCTATTGTAGCCGCAGTAATAGTGGGATTTTGAAGGGTTGATGTAAACCCGTTTGGTCCTATCCAACTATAGGTGGCGGTGGCTACGGTAGCCGTTGCCAAAGTCAATGTGGAACCAGCACAGATCGGACTATTACTGGTTGGGGCCGGAGCAGCTGGAACAGCATTTACAGTGGCAGTGGTGGTGGCTGCCACACTTGTGCATCCGCCTACGGTTACAGTAACAGAATAAGTACCTGTTGCGGCAGTGGTTGCAGCGGAAATGGAAGGGTTCTGCAGGGCAGAGGTAAAGGTATTGGGCCCTGTCCAACTATAAGTAGCACCGGCTACTGTGGGTGTGGCTAGTGTTAATATGTTTCCGGCACAGATGGGTCCTCCGTTGCTTGCGGTAGTCGCACCGGGTGTTGCATTTACGATTACGGCAGTGGTCCCTGCGGGTCCGGTACAACCGTTGACCGTTGCAGTGACAGAATAAGTACCGGCTGCAGCTGCCGTGGATGATGCAATGGCGGGGTTTTGCAGGGTGGAGGTAAAAGTATTGGGTCCTGTCCAGGAATAAGTGGCGGTTGCGATGGTGCTGGAGGTGAGGTTCAATGCAGAACCAACACAGACAGGGCTGTTACTGGAGGCTGTAGGAGCAGCCGGGAGCGGAGTGACAGTTACTGTAACATAAGACGGACCACCAGGGCAACCTCCGTTTTGGGCAACGACTGTGTAGGTGGTCGTAACCGTTGGTGTTGCTACGGGGTTTGCGGAGTTAGCGTTGTTCAGACTTGCAGAAGGGCTCCAATTATAGGTTGTTCCGGTAGGGCCGGTAGGGCTTCCTCCCAGGGTCGTATTGGTTCCATTACAGATGGTGCGGGCAGCTCCGGCTGCAAGGGTAAAGGCAGTAGGACGTGTTGCAGGTACCAATGTTGCATTCAGGAACATCCTTATGGCATTCACATAGGTGATGTTTCCCCATTCAGCCGCTCCATTAGCGTAGTCGTGTCCTCCAAGGTAGAAGACGTTTCCTCCGACAGAATCGGCAGGGAGGAAGTGGCCGGCAGCGGCTACAATCGTATCCATATGCACATTATCGCTCAATCCATGGTAAAAGCTATTCACCCACTTCGATGCTCCGGCCCGGTTGAGTGTCCAATTTTTACCGGTTCCGGTGTTGTTGGCTACTACATTCCCTTCAAACTGCATAAAGGCCATGTCTGAACTATAATAGGCATTTGTTGCAACCGTATTGCTGTTGCTGACAATCACTCCATTGGTGGAATGGAAATGCTGAGGGGAATTCATCAGGTTCTCATACGTATTCACACCGGCACATTGTGCAAAGAAATTTCCACCTTCATAAACGAAGTCCCACACCTTTTGAGTGATTGATCCTACTGTAGCCGGGGCTGTAGGTGGGTTCGTGGCTACGTCCCAATGTTCTTCACAACAAAAGGTAAAACATTGAGAAAGGCCGGGGAAAACACCTGCACTGATGGTTACATAATTGGTGATCCCTGCACTGTCTAACATTTTGGTGGCAATACCCTCATAGGTTCCATTATTAAAGCAGGCGATTTTAGGGCGCTGATCAAGGTTATAACGGACATTTACAGATGTATTGGAGGTGAGTTTATAGATCGCCACCTTAGCGTACTCCGATCCCCGGGCATTAAATGCAGCAATTACTTGTAGAGCGGTAAGGCCACCCGAATAAAAGGAAGTATTCAGCCAGGTGGTGTCTATAATAAAAGCACTCGCTTTGAAAGTAACTGGAGCGGATGCAATCACCGTTGGGTAAACCCGGGAGGCGTTGGCTGTAAAATCCGCAGCATCTTTTGCCTTACCTGAAAGAATCACCCATTTAACAGGCACATCGTTCATCAGGAGTTCGTGGACCAATCCATAGGCTTTGACATTAAAAGGAGCCACGAGACTCTGGTTTGTATTATCCATCGGTATCACATAAGAGCCTAAGGGAACTGTAACCAGGTTAGCCGGGGGGCCTGGCATATCGGGAGTGTTGCAAACAGTGCTTATGATGGTGCGAGTGCCTGTTGGGTTTGGGTTAAGAGCCGTTGTTATGGTGGACGCGTTAAAGACAAAGGAGTTGAGCGAAGCATCCAGCTTGTCGCCAATATTGGCATTGGCCGGAACATCATAGGTCAGGTAGAAATAGTAACTCCCCGTACCCAACAGCAATTGCTGAGTTCCTGAAATGGTGAAGGCACCATTAGGACTTGCAATTGTTCCGAATAAAGGAGTATTTGCATCGAGAAGAGGAATTGGATTATTTCCTCCGAAGAATAAATTGGCCCGGGTAATATTGGTTAATGGGTTCTGGGAAGCACCTGCATCCCCGTTGGTACTGAAATTGAACTGCGTGATGGTGGCCGGGCACGCTGTATCTTCCACACATACTTTTATCCTCAGTATGACTTGTTCGCTTTGGGAACACTGGCGATTGATATTGGCAGTCGTATATTGAGAAACAACACTGGAGTCAAGTATCATGGTCAGGCCTGAACCGAGGTTCCCGAATGATTCAGCAGCAGTGGGATTGGTATTGACATTACTCACATTCATGGTGCCTCCGGTTCGGGTGAGGCTTCCAGCGCCGGCTGCACTGGCCCTGATTTGGAAATTTTTGAAGTAAATGGTGTCTAAAAGTGTATTGTTATTATTCGTGGTGACGGTTATAGTTATTGCAGTTGTGGTGACTGAAGTGAGAATGATGCTTGTAATTCCCTTGGCCGGAGTAAAGCCGATCGTTCCGGCGGCAGGATTGAACTGAAACCCGGCCGGAAGAGTCAGGATCATCGTCACATTGGTCTGGTTCCGGTTAAAACCTGCAGGATTTGTTTCGTTCAGCGCAAAGCTCAGGGTGTTATAGGCAGTCGGGTAAGAAGTGGCACAAAAGGTTTGATTGGGGAAAGGGGTAAGGCTATAACGCTGGGCCAAGCCTATGGAATTTATTCCACCGAAGAAAATCAGCAGGATAAAGCATTTAAGGATATAGGCTTTGTAAGGTTGTTTCATAAGCCCGTAATTAGCGTTTGAAACTGTAAACTAGAATTATTGAATCGTAATCCGCGCAGTCCTTATTCCTCGGGATGAAACACAAGTTCATCCATTAAAAAAATCAATTCTCCCTGGCCATCATTACAATGCCCAAATGGATGCAATAAGAAGGTGATTAATTACTTCTTTAACGTAGATAAAAAGATTTAGTTTCTTCAAAATCGGCCAATATCTTACATCATTTCTTATTCTGTTGGTTTCTTTCCTCGCTTCCATCGGATAAATAGTTTAATCCGGGAGCATCATTTTGTCATTTCATCGCTCCTTTCACTTGAACAGGCATGTCTTCGATTTGAAGGCAGAATAAATGAAAAATAAAAACAGAAACAAAAAAGCTAACCAGAACGAAAGAAATGAGTAACCAATAATGACGGATGTAAAAAGTTGGGATGAGCTCACAGCATTTCCTGCACCTCATTACATAATACTTTTCTCTGCGTCCACAAGCCAAACATCTGATTTTCATGTTGATGCTTTTATGGTTTATCGATTTTTAAAAGCCTGGTGGCATAACGATGAATGAAGGCATCATCCATATTTAAGATTCCCAGTAGGCTGTAGTTTCCTTTATTTCGGGAAGCAAATGGTTCCATCTGTTGTTTCAGTTTCTTCTCCAGATTTTTAAAATCTCCTCCTTGCCCTGTTCTGATGAATGCAATAAAATACCGCGCCTGAGGGTATTCCTTATTTTTTCTCAGCTTTATCTTACGCGCCAGGCTTTTCAGCAAAATAAAGGACAGGTCTATTTTACCTTCCAAACGGTAGCTCAGTGCCAGGAAGAATTTTATTTCTATTTCGGCATGAAATCTTTTTATGAATTTCAGCTTCTGAAGCAGGTCTTCTAGCAGATGGATGGTAACGGTGTACTCACCAGAGTGGAAAAAGATGCTTGCCTTATAAAGAACATAAAAGATATAACTGGCTTCATCTACTTCTGAGATCGCGGTTGTCAGAAGCAGGTCTTCAGCCACCAGTTTTGGCATTAAACCCTGTTTGGAATAACGTTCCACTTTTGAAATAAGAAAGTGAGCGCTGAGGCAGCAATGATCAGCCAGAAGAAAAGTGGCCAGCATGGAGTTGACGCGGTCAAAGAAATGCGAGGCCTTTTGTTCATCATTCAGTTTATGATAATATTCGAATGCTAAGAAATCAAATACCGGGCATAAAAGCCGGTAGCTTGCTTCCTCGCTATTCTGAGATAGGATACTTTCTGTTTGTTCCAACAGCGTCGGTATGTGATATTTTTTTTCATTGATCTCAGATATCCCGGTATAAATCTGATAGGAGATGAACATCAGGTTCCGATAAATAGTCAGGTAATGAGAATTATGATGGTCCGATAATTTGTCCATCTCCTGCTGCATGAACGTGAGCACTTCCAAATCATCCCGATCTCTGGAAACGAGATATTCCCCTGTTGTCTTTGTGAAGCGAGACAGCAGGTCATACGCATTTTCAAGTGTTATGACATGAGCCACACATTTGTTGTAGAGCGTTGAATACTCATAATATTTGGGTGTGCAAAGATGCAGTTTGCGGAGTGCCTTGTAGACTAGAATTAACTCACGAGTCATATTATACTCAATAAGTTTTTTCTCCATTTTAATCAGGATGGCGATAGCCGAAATTTTGGGAGAACTAAAGAGTATTTTCTCAATATTGGCAACATTCCTGATCAAGCCTACCTTTTTGTCGTTAGAATTAGAAAGTAGGAAATCCTGGATTTTATCATAGAGCCTTGATTTAAGCGTATAATAGGCTGCTTTGTTCTGTGTGAGATGTCCCAGAATTTCTTCTTCAGAAAGCTCCGTTTCCCGAAGCTGATTAAACAGGCAGAGGTATTTACTTGCCTTGCTTTTCTGAAACTGTTCTTCAATAATCTGAAAATCTTTTGGAGAGAGTTGTTGAACAACACTTTTCAACTGTATCATCGAGCTTTGCCAGGTGTTTCACTGCAAAGTAAATATAAATAAATCCGATTCTCATATCGGAAAACGCTACATGTAAGGTTTGGATGTATTATGGTTTATTTAGAGGCATTTACTGGAAGGCGGCGATCAGAATGTGTTCCAAGTCAGGCATGAAGCTAAATAAAATAATTTCTTACAGGTGTAAGGATTTGCATCATTTAGAGAATATAGGATTGTCCTGCTGCGCTCTATTTTACCTGAATCAAAGTTTTGATTCATAGATAGCCTTCGCAACTTTTGCCATCACCCGTTCTATGACCTCTTCATTTGCTTTAGAATCTGAAACGAAGATTGCCAGGATCAGGTGCTTTCCGTTGGGTAAGGTCACAATGCCCGCATCATTCGTTGCGGAGGTAATACCTTTGTTTGTGGGACCCGATCCTGTCTTATGAGCCACTTCCGTGGCAGGAGGCAAGAGTCCTTTGATTCGCTTGGCTCCTGTAGTTGTTTCCACCATCAATTTTCTCAGATAAACAGGGGTAGAGCCGGTAGGAGCAGCATTACTCTTTTTAAATATCCAATCCACGATCTGAACCATGGCCAAAGGGGTGCACCAATTCGTGTATTGTGTGTTCCAGTCTCCATGCATCTCTTGCTCCGTAGCAACAATGTTAATGTCTATTACCCCGATAGAATGCATATAATCATTCACAATCTTCGGTCCTCCGATCAGGCGAAAGAGCCGGTCGCACCCAATATTATCACTCTGAGAAACTGTGGCACTCAGAATCTCGCTCAGAGGAAGATCCGGAATGCCTTTAGGATATTTATCCCTGAGCGGACTGTGAGTTTTCGGAGTCACATCCGCCTTTTCAAAATGGATTTTATCATCCAGTTTTAACTTTCCTTTATCCACCTCATCGAGTACCGCCATGGAGAGCATCAGTTTATAAACGCTCTGCATGGGGAGGTGATCATGTCCATGAATGCTTAAGGTGTCCCCATCTTCAGGGCAGAAGAAAGCGATGCCTACCGTTCCTTTTGCTGAATCGGAGATTTCAAGCAGCTGTTTCCGGAGGGAAGATTCTTTCGTCTGATCGGGTTTTTGATTGTTTTCAAGGGTACTATCCTCGCGATTTTTATGAGTACCGCAGGAATATAGAAGGAGCAATGTAAGGACCAGTGCTGGAAATTTCATGAAGAGCAGATTAAAATTTTTAAAAATTAAATTAATCATTCTAACCTTTCAGATCATAGGGATCAACCTGCCCGGTTGAAAAATTATGATATTTCAAATCGCTTATGACGGTACTCGCGAGTACTTCATCCGAGCAGACAGATAGGGAAGGATCCATTCCAAGTTTAGCCCATCTCTTTTTAAGCTCTGTGATGCTAATGCTGGTACTTCCGGTTTTTCCTTTGAGAGAGTATTTAGTAAGAGCCTCGAATACTTCCATGACCCAGCGCTTCTGATCTTTAGGCTGGATCCCTTCATCAGCAGCTTTATGCTGCAAATCGAGCAGGTCCTGGGTTAAAATGGCGATGTTCTCTTCAGGTGTAGCCGTGGCTGGTACCGTCCAATACTTAACTTTAAAATGATTCTGTTCCAGCATCACCCTCAGGACATCCTCCTGTAATCTCGTTACGGGGAGGTTCTGGATGGAGAATTCCTTTAGATTGAGTGAACCCGGGAAGAATTCTTTGTGATTATAATAATAAACGGAATTTAAAAAATGCTCTCTATTCTTAAACCACTCCTCATCATTAAGCGGAGTTGCCTCGGGTAAGCCATGCTTCATCTCCCTCATTTTCAGGTGGGCCGCATTATGTCCTTTGGGTATTTCCACATAAACAGGGAAACCAGGGTCCATATAAAAATTGGAATAGGAGGCCTTCAGTCTTCTGTAGGTGCTGGTATCTTTCAGTATGTCCGCTTTATGCTTCAATACCCTCATTTTAACACTGGTGGTCGATTCCCCCACATAATAAGGAATAAAGTACCCATTCTCCTCATATCCCCAGAGATACACTCCAGGCAAATCGGCCTCAGGTTGTTTAGTAAATTCAGCTAGGGAGCAGGGTTTAGAGAAACGGAGACAGGTTTCAGTGGTCATCGTAATTTTATAAATGGAATAATGCGCAAGTTTAAGAAAAGTTCTTCAATGGAGTGGATATTGAGCTTAGTTTGCCCTTCAGTGAAAGAGAATGATATCCTTTAGCAGGCGAGGACTCAGAAACCCAGAGAACGGTCAAACACAGGCTGAATAAATGGGTAAGAATCGATGATGTTTTATTGAATGATAATCCTCTTAACAGTGCTAGCTGCCCCAGTACTGATACGTGCGAAATACATCCCGGAAGGAATCCCAGCAAGCATGATTTCGTTTTTTACCTTGACGAGCGCTGTGCGGTAGAGCACTTCACCCAAAACCGAGTAAATTTCAAGCGTCAAATCTTTTGTGTTCAGATCTGAACAATCCACTGTAAATATTCCATTGTTAATAGTCGGGTAGATGTTTACCAGATGTTGAAGGTCCAATGTGGCAATTCCTGAAGCAAGAACTCCCTTGATATTGGAGTAGGAGGAGAACAGACTGGACGTAGCGGTAAGTCGGGATGGTGCACAGGCAATACTCCATTGGGTCTGGACTCTCCAGGAAGCGGTGTTCTGGTAAGTGGAATAGTTCGGGTCAGATACGGTCTGCTGGGTTCCGGCCACACTCGAAACAGCATGCCAGCTCCCTGTACTATTATCATCCCGCATTAATACGTAATTCGCTACAGGATTGGGCGTGTTTTCGATGGTATAAGGCTGTGCCCAGGAAAAAGTACCACTGTTGTTAGTAATGAAGATGGTGTTGTGGTAATTGCTTAGCTGGCTATAATTACCACACGAATCCCTTGCCTGCAATTTATAACGATAAGTTCCTCCATTCGGGTTTCCGGTATTTGGAAAATAACGGGTACGGATGGTATCCTTGAATTCACTCAGTGCTGAATAAGGCTGGGAGCCAAGTCTCTGGTAATTTCCAGTTGAAATTTCACGGTAAACAATAAAACTGTCTATGTCGGTGAAGGAGGACTTGTCCCAGATAACATAATTGTATTGAGAAAGTGAGTCCACCGTTACAAGGCATATAGGAGCTGTTGGAGCAGGCTGAGTATTAACGGAATCCATTTTTGATTGTGAACACCCATGCTGATCGGTGATCGTAACAGAATACACACCGGCAGAGATATTAGAAACCGAAGCTGTCGTTTGCCCGCTGTTCCAGGAGTAGGTATAAGGTGGGGTTCCTCCCGTTGGGGTCACACTTGCACTGCCATGGGTGTTGGTGCTGCAATTGATATTCTGTGCTGAAATGCTGGCAGATAAAACAGCAGGCTGTGTAATTACAGCGCTGGAGGTATTTGCGCAACCATTCGCATCGGTAACCATGACGGTATAGGTTCCAGCGAAGAGGGCCGTTACGCTTTGTGTGTTTGCACCTCCTGTCCACGAATAGGTGTAGGGAGTATACCCGCCTGAAATGGATGCTATAGCCGAGCCATTTTGATCTCCATTACAACTAACATTGACTGTTGTTGGAATGGAAACGGAATAGGAATAAGTGGAAGCGACAAAGGCATCAAACCCGCCGGCGCTGGTGAGTGTTGGATTGGTTCCAAAAGTTGTGGAGCCCTGAAACGATCCAGTAACATTGACAAAGCCTGAATGATCCGAAGTAACACTATAGCCTCTTCCACTACCGGGAGTGTATGTCCAGGAAACATTCCCAGCGGTATCGCTTTTTAAAATGAAGGCTTTATCGCCTATCACGGAACTTTTTAAACTATCCGTTCCGCAAACAAGGAGAGGGCTGTCCGTGTAGCCTGTAAGGAAAAGATGCCCATTTTGGTCGAGACTAACACTTTTGGAAAAATCATTGGATCCACCTTTCATGCCTTTAGCCCATAGTGGATTACCGTTGACATCATATTTGGCCAGGAAGATATCCATGGAGCCTGTATTATGAAGAGTGTCGTTGCCAATAATCAAGCTCGGACTTTGGTAAGCTCCGGTGATATAAGCCCCTTTTGAATCAGCAGCAACGGAAAAACAATAGTCAATATCGCTGCCACCAGCACTTTTCGCCCATTGGAGATTACCATTCCGGTCATACTTGACAAGAAAAAGATCCTCATTACCAGGTGCAATGTTATTCAATGTGGTCGTTCCGAAAGTAATAGAAGCGCTGGGAAAATCACCTGCAACATATACGTTCGCTGAAGCATCCAGTGCAATGCCATATCCTATATCCCATTGATTTCCTCCAGCTCCTTTTGCCCACACAGGGTTACCCAGGGAGTCGAATTTGGCAATAAAAATATCCGCTCCTCCGGCGTTCGTCAAGATGGTTGTTCCAAAAGAAACGGTAGTTCCATGAAACCGTCCGGTCATGTATACATTTCCCCCGGCATCAACGGCTAGGGCATTGCTTATATTATCATTGCTGGCACTCCCTCCTTCGTTCCTGGCCCAGATCAGGTTTCCGTTCGGATCATATTTCACCAAAAAAATATCCGCTGTTCCTACGTTGGAATTGGTCAGGGTGGTTGTATCAAAAGTAATGGTTGCGGCTCGGTAGCACCCGGTGACATAACAATTTCCGGCGGTATCGGTGGCTATGGCCTGACCTATATCCGTAATATTGCCTCCCGCACTCTTGGCCCAAAGAACATTTCCCGATGGCCCGTATTTCGCAATAAAGACATCTTCATTGCCTTTATTAATAAGCGTTGTAGTTCCAATCGTGATGTTACTATTCGTGAAATAGCCAGTTACAAATACATTGCCATGAGCATCTAATGCCGTTCCCAAGCCTTCGTCGTTATCAGCCGTCCCGGCTCTATGTGACCAAAAGCAGTTTTGGGAAAAGGAAAAGGAGACTGTTGAAACCAACAGAAGCAAGATGAATTTCGTTTTCATGGCAGCTTTAGATTGTCTTTCGTAAATGTAGATCATTCTGTAGAGAATGCCAATATAATTACTGTATCTTAATATTGGAGCTCATTCTGCATCTGTAGTAATAAAGATACCTTTATACCAAAGAAAAGAAGAAATGAAAAAATACATGATCATTGAGCGTTACAAACCAGGTTGTTTCGACAAAGTTTATGAACGCTACCATGCCCACGGGCGTTTCCTGCCCGAAGGACTTACCTACCTCAATTCCTGGGTGAATAAGGAACAGAATATCTGTTTCCAGCTCATGGAATCAAAAAACGAATCCCTTTTTCAGGAATGGATCCGGCACTGGAATGATCTGGTGGATTTTGAGATTGTGGGAATTGATCAATAAAAACGTCAAAAAAATTGATCACTGGCATTGGGGCAAACAATTGAATCCGAATCAGGCAAAGGGACAAACCGGGCCCTGAGAGAAAAAATCAATACTTAACTTTTGAAGAAAGTTTTTGCGAAGGTTTTTCAATAAACTTATTGAGAACATAAGCTGAGGTTACGCTTACAACCAGTCCCCCGAGAACAATCATTCCTTTTTGCCAGACAGTATGTACGCCGTGCGAGAGATAGTTGATAAAAGCAGCTCCGACAATTGCATGCAAAAGATAAAGAGAATAAGAGATGTTTCCGAAAAATTTAGAAACGGAATCGGTATGATTTTTAAAAAAATGAACAATACCCAAGGTGCCTATTCCCACAATCAGACTAGCCCCATCTATCTTCCAGTAAACCAGAACCATGGCAGGGATCGTAACCAGCCAATATTCCAGGGAAGAAATTTTTTCCGAAAACCAAAGTATATACAGAATGCCCAGCAAAAACAATGGCATCCAGGCCGGAAGGAAATCAAACGAAATTGAAAAAAAACATCCGGCAAGAAAAACAATGTAAAAAAGAAGTCTTGAAACCAATCCCGCACTCAGTGCAAGAGGAAAGAGCAAAGAGAGAACCAGATAATACTGAAATTCAATGGCAAGTGTCCAAAACACCGGGTTGATCCAGGCGGTTGAGGGATGAAATGGCACCAGATATCCTATATGTAAAAGAAGGGTTTGAACAGAAGGCCTTTGATCCAAAGATACTGTACCGGCCACATGATTCCGGAGAAATAGAAAAGCAGTCCCAATCAGCACCGCTGCAATATAAGGGGGCTCAATCCGGATAAATCGTTTCCAAAGGAATTTAGGCCAGGCTTTGTATTCATAATTTCCCTTGATCATGGATAAAGGGATAACCATTCCGGAAATCACAAAAAACATATGAACCCCATAATGGCCAAACTGGAAAATACTTAAAACCAAAGCCCCTGTTATGAAAAACTTAGTCGTGCAGATAAAATGAAATAAACAAACAGAACATGATGCAACTCCGCGAAGAAGATCGATCACCGGTATATAGGACATTTTATTTTTATCCATAGCAACACATAGGCTCAAAGGGGCTTGCTCCAAAGATATGAAAAAGGGGCAACACGAATCCTCAGAGTAATTAGAGTGGGTTACTTTCCAATACAGAATCGAGAAAATATGTTCTCTAATAAAGTATCCGAAGTAACCTCTCCTGTGATCTCTCCAAGATGCTCCAGAGCACCCCGGATTTCAATGGATAGCAAGTCACCGGAAAGATTATTGTTTAGTCCTTCGAAAACTTTGGTCAATGCAGAATTGGTATGCTGCAAAGCCTGCACATGACGGGCATTGGTTACAATCGTTTCTGAGACATTCACCGCTTTGCTGTCGAAGAGGGCCACCAGTTTGGACCGGAGGTCTTCGATATAGAGGTGTTCTTTGGCGGAAATGAAAATGATGTCCTGGAAATCTTTGAATTCGCGTTGGGTATAGAGGATGTCTTCTTTGTCTATTTTGTTTCCTACCAGCAGGAGGGAAGACCCGCCTAAGGTTTCCCGGATCTCTCCTACGGTGATGCTGAGTTCTTTGGGTGTTATTTCATGCACATCGAAAACATACATCACGATACTGCTCTGACGCATCTTTTCCCAGGTGCGGCTTACGCCCATGGCTTCGATCGTGTCGGTGGTGTGGCGGATGCCGGCGGTGTCTATGAAACGGAAGAGGATGCCTTCAATTGTTATTTCATCTTCAATGGTATCACGGGTGGTACCGGGGATTTCACTTACAATTGCTCGCTCTTCTTCGAGGAGGACATTCAGCAAGGTGCTTTTGCCGGTATTCGGTTTGCCTACGATAGCTACCGGGATTCCGTTCTTGATGACATTACCTACCTCGAAACTTTGCACTAAACGCTGTACAATGTTCTGTATGCTCAGGATAAGTTTCTTGAGGTCGTTACGGTCGGCAAACTCTACATCTTCTTCTCCGAAATCAAGTTCGAGTTCGATGAGGGAAGCGAAGTTTACGAGGTTGTCGCGGAGGATCTTGATCTTGTTGGAAAAGCCTCCACGCATCTGCTGCATAGCAACCTGATGAGAGGTAGAGGAGTTAGAGGCAATTAAATCGGCTACCGCTTCGGCCTGGCTCAGGTCTATCTTTCCATTTAAAAAAGCACGGAGGGTAAACTCTCCGGGATTAGCTAAGCGTGCTCCCTGGCGGACAAGTAAGAGGATTATTTGTTGTTGAATAAAGGTAGAGCCATGGCAGGAGATTTCAATGCCATCTTCTCCGGTATAGGAATGCGGGCCTTTGAATACGCTTACGATTACTTCATCCAATACCGTTTGGTCTTCGGCTATCTCTCCGTAATGGAGGGTATAACCTTTGGCCTGACTGAGATGCTTATCGGGTTTATAGGTATTGCAGAAGACCGTATCTACCAGCTTGATGCAATTCTTCCCCGAGAGACGAATCACCGCAATGGCGCCAGACCCTTGTGGAGTTGCCAGGGCAACGATGGTATCGTCTGCGAAGGGATTTTTATTCATAAGTCCAGGTGATGCAAAGCCCTTTTTCAGTCTATGAAGCTGAGAGGGGCTCTTTTACAAATTTATCATTTTACTTGGTATACAAGGTATAAAAAGTTAATTTAGCACTCGAAAATCCAGAAAATCACACACTATGTCGGTATTGGTTAACAAAAACTCAAAAGTAATAGTACAGGGCTTTACCGGTACAGAAGGAACCTTCCACGCTACCCAGATGATAGAATTTGGAACGAAGGTGGTTGGAGGGGTGACTCCGGGGAAGGGTGGAACCCTGCACCTCGATAAGCCTGTGTTTAATACCGTAGAAGAAGCCGTTAAGAAAGCCGGAGCGGATGTCTCCATCATATTCGTACCCCCTGCATTCGCAGCCGATGCCATCATGGAAGCGGCTGAAGCAGGGATCAAAGTTATTGTTTGTATTACCGAAGGGATCCCGACCAAGGATATGATCCAGGTAAAGGAATACCTCAAAGGACGTGATTGTCGCTTAATCGGACCAAACTGCCCCGGTGTAATTACTGCCGGAGAAGCCAAAGTTGGCATCATGCCGGGTTTTGTTTTCAAAAAAGGAACCATTGGTATCGTTTCCAAATCAGGTACGCTCACCTACGAAGCAGCCGATCAGATTGTCAAAGCAGGCTTAGGAATTACAACAGCCATCGGAATAGGAGGGGATCCGATCATCGGAACCTCTACTATGGAAGCGGTACAGCTTTTAATGGCAGATAAAGAAACAGAAGGCATTGTCATGATTGGGGAGATTGGCGGAGGCATGGAAGCCGAAGCAGCTCGCTGGATCAAGGAACACGGTACCAAACCCGTTGTCGGTTTCATTGCCGGCCAAACCGCCCCTGCAGGCCGCACCATGGGCCACGCGGGTGCCATCGTGGGTGGAGCTGAAGATACGGCAGCTGCCAAAATGAAGATCTTACGTGAATGCGGTGTTACAGTGGTAGAGTCTCCCGCTACGATCGGGATGACGATGGCGAAAATTTTGAAGAAGGTTATCGCTTAATGATCGGGCGTGTAACGCACCTACCTCTAACTAATCCTTGGTCATATCCTCCAAATGAATTCCTGGATGAGGCGTAGCCTCATAATTGAATAGATCATCTGCCATCGCTCCATCGGCGACAAAAGAGGTGAGCTGGATCAAACGGGTAGATCCGTCCTTATTGAGAAATTTAACCGATTGTATTTGTTTCTTGTTCTTATCAATCATCAGCTTGATGGTATGAAAATCCTGATCCTGGGGGATGAGGGGATAGAGGTTGATGGTTTGAATGGTTAAACCATCTACTACCTCTTCTTTATCAAATTTGTATTTGTACCCTTCTTCATAGATGGTAAACATCTTGCTGATATCTATGCCTTTCTTTTTCTTGCTTTTGTCATCGGGCTTAGGGGCAAAATCCTTCGTGGTTTCCTTGGCAGATGCTACGTAGTTCCAAATAAAAGTTCCATTGTTATAGTATTCCTGTCCTTTGAGACTCACTTTATATTTAGCTCCTTTGATCAGCAGGGTTCCGTCCTGGGAGTCTTTCTTTTTATCCTTTGTTTCCGTAGTAATGGTAAAGGTCGATTTGATAGTCTTAAAAGCCTTGGTCTTGGTGCTCAAATCATCTAAAATGGCCTTTGCTTTAGGGTCCAGTGCTTCTTTTTGAGCGAAGGTGGTGGAATAACCGATGAAGAAGGCGAGTATGGTGATTATTAGTTTGTTGGACATGAAAATAGGATCTGAGTTTGGTGCGGTAAAGATAGGGTTGTTTTTTTAAATGGATATTCAATAATCGTTCCATTTTACAAGCGGGTGCTTTGCACACACCAAAGGGGTTACTCCCCTCCGCCTTTTAAGATAGTCTCCAGGGAAGCAAGATCTTTGATGAGCACTTCACGGGCTTTACTGCCCTCAAATTTCCCGATGATTCCTGCAGATTCAAGCTGGTCTACAATACGACCTGCTCGGTTATACCCCAGCTTCAGTTTACGTTGAAGGAGGGAGGCTGAACCTTGCTGATGTTGAACCACAATCTGGGCTGCTTCTGCAAACATGGAATCGCGTTCGCTTGGGTCGATATCGCCTTTGCCGCTTCCTTCTTCATTCTCATCTACATATTCAGGGAGACGGAACACATCCGGGTATGCACGTTGGGAGCCTATGAATTCACAGATGCGTTCTACCTCCGGGGTGTCTACGAATGCACACTGCAAGCGGATGAGATCGTTGCCGGTGCTTAACAGCATATCCCCGCGACCGATCAGCTGTTCCGCTCCTCCTGAATCGAGGATGGTGCGGGAGTCAATCTTGGAGGTTACCCGGAAAGCAATCCGTGCCGGGAAGTTCGCCTTGATAGTACCGGTAATGATGTTTACGGATGGGCGTTGGGTAGCAATAATTAAGTGGATCCCTACCGCCCGTGCCAGCTGTGCTATACGCGCAATGGGAGTTTCTATTTCCTTGCCGGCTGTCATGATCAGATCGGCAAACTCATCGATTACAACAATGATGTATGGAAGGAACTTATGTCCGTTATTGGGGTTCAGCTTACGCTGGATGAACTTGGCATTGTATTCTTTTATATTCCGCACCTGTGCCTCTTTCAAAAGATCATAACGCTGATCCATTTCAATACAAAGGGAATTCAACGTATGTACCACCTTCTTGGTATCTGTGATGATAGGCTCGGCAGAATCGGGAAGAGCCGCCAGGAAGTGACGCTCGATCTTGTTGAAAAGGGTCAGCTCTACTTTCTTTGGATCGACGAGTACAAATTTAATCTGAGAAGGATGCTTCTTGTAAAGCAAAGACACCAGCAATGCATTCAACCCAACTGATTTACCCTGACCCGTGGCACCGGCCATCAATAAGTGAGGCATCTTGGCCAGGTCGGTGATGAAGGTCTCGTTAGAGATCGTTTTCCCAAGGGCTACCGGAAGGTCCATAGTAGAGTTCTGGAATTTCTCAGAAGCCAGGATGGTACGCATAGGCACCATTTCAGGGGTCAGGTTTGGTACTTCAATACCAATGGTTCCTTTACCAGGGATGGGAGCAATGATACGAATGCCTAATGCGGATAAGCTCAAAGCGATATCATCTTCCAGATTCTTGATCTTGGCAATCCGAACTCCGGCTTTAGGAATAATCTCATACAGGGTAACGGTGGGACCGATAGTCGCCTTGATCTTATCAATCTCAATTCCGTAATCGCCCAATGTCTTTAAAATTCTGTCCTTGTTGGCGGTAAGCTCTTCTGTGTTAACAGAGATTTCCTTACTTCCTCCATAACTCTCCAGCAGGTCGATAGGAGGGAACTGATAGGAAGAAAGCTCCAGCGTAGGATCATATTCCCCGAACTCCTTTACTGCATCTCTCTGTGCAATCTCTTCCGGACTTAATGTTTCATCATTCTTCTGCACCGTCACCTGGAAATTATCACCGACGGTAATGGTGCCCGTGAGTTGTTCCTCTGGCTTTGGTTCTTCTTTTTTCTCTTCCGCTGGGACTGAGGTCTCCCAGAAAATTTCTTCTTCTTCCTCTTCGACTGCAACCGGAGATTCCTCCTTCGGAGAGACAATCTCCATTTCTGCTTTCTCCTCCTTCAGCGTATTCATCGCAGTTACTTCTTTTTCTCCTTCTTCACCGCTTACAATCATTGCAGGCTCTTTCCTGCTGAACCAATTAAAAGAAAGATTTACTGCTACGATCAGCCAGACCAGTACACTAAACACCAGCAGGCAAGCCGTACCGATCTTACCCAGCACGGCGTTCAGCCATTTACTAACCTCATACCCGAAAGCACCACCTGGAGCAAAGAGGTTATCGGGAAACAGATATCCAAGTGCAACGGAGCCGAGGACAATCATCACCACCGAAAACTTCAGTGCTTTTCCGAAAGGGATGAGTTTTATTTTGAAGAGCACTTGCAATCCACCCATAAAAGAAAGGAATACAAAGAGGAAGGAGGTCAGTCCGAATCCCCGGTTCATAAAGGCATGGGCCATGAGAGCTCCGAGCTTACCCAAGAGGTTGTCTACTTCTGCATTCTGAAGAAAAATCAGAGAACCTCCATACTGTACGAGATAATAATCATGTTCGTAAGTGAAAAGGTACGATGCAAAAGCTACTCCCAGGTATGGAGTCACTATAAACAAAAGAAACGCTCCGGTAATCTTGTGAAGCCTCTCGTCGGCCTTGATATAATTAATGAACGGAGCAAGAGGGTTCTTCCAGGGCTCTTTGGGAGCTTTCTCTTTCTTGGTGGCAGACGACTGCGATGTCCTGCTCTCCTTTTTCTCTGTAGCGGATGTGGACTCTTGGCGCTGACGCGTTTTCTTCGGGGTAATATCTTCCTCAATATCGTTGGGAGCAAGTTTAGCCTTCGATCCACGGGGGCGGCTCTCTTCCGGTGCATCCTTCTCTTCCTCGGGAAGGGGATCCCGCAAGGTGTTTTTGAGAGGAGGAATATTGCTGTCTTTTCTGGCCATCTGTACCTGTTCCGTTAATCAAACAAAATTAAGGGAACAGAGGCTGGAATAAGGGGGTTCGGGGGAATGTTTTAAACGAACGGATGTGTATAACCGCCTATGATGGCCGAATCTTATAGGTGGTGAGGATGCCGGCATCTGGCAGCTGTTCTTAGTGACCTCCTTGAAGCATCTTCGTAAGATCATCCTGAGTAACTTCCTTGTACTCCTTGGTATCTATCGTGAATTTAGCATCATCCACCTTATCAAGGCTGACCGATTTAGCCAGGTAGGTTATTTTCATCCCGCCTTGGTTGATCTCGAACTGCAGGGGGTAGCCTTTGATCCCTTTGATTTGGGAGTTATATCCGTTATTGGCAATCTCATCGGTATAATAAACCGTCACAGGCTCATTCTGTCCGCCCATGGTGATTTCAGCTTTCTTGCATTTATAACCAACGATCTCCTTTGTATCTGGGAGCTCCTTTACTTTTACTTCCGGTGTTTTCGCATCAGCGGTATGGGTGATCTTGAGTTTTTGACCCATGAAATCCATCAATACGAAACTGGTCTTGGTCTTTGCATCGGCTATGGAGGTGGTTTTCTGCATGGTCATGTTCACATCGGTACGTGATTTTTCGCCTTTCATAATCACGGTCATTTCGCTTCCGGCCATCATTTGCTTAGCTTCCGGAGGAAGACCTTCTCCGCTGAAATCGAGGGTATAAACAATAGTGCCCTCAAATGTTTTCTGAGCAGTGGAGATCAGGGAAACACAAAGGAGACCGGCACAAAGGATGCGCGAAATAAGAGATTTGGTCATGAGAGAAGGATATTTGGGATTTTTGAATTCTTGGATTTTGGGATTTGGGATTTTTAGAATTTCAATTTGTTATTCAGAGGGGAGCTTAAAACCCTTCAAATTTCTTATCCATTTCCCTCTTGTTGATCAGCTTGTAGTCGGATGGAAGTTGGAAAAGGCTCTCGTCAATACTGGCTTTGCTTACAGAGGTACAGGTGAAACGCAGTTCAAGCCCGTAACGCTTCAGCTGATATTCCAGCAATACCCCATCGATATCATGAAAAGGATTGCTCCAGTTCGGGTTCTCAATATTCAGTTCCTTAGTATACCAGATATCAAATCCGGGGATGCTTTTATCTGCATAGCTGATCCGGGCTCTTTTGCAGGTATAACCAGCGATCACCTTCGTTTCGGAAGTCTTTTCAATGATGGGTTTAGGGTCGGCATCCACATCTTTTTTAACAGAATCACCTGCAATAACCAAGGCGAATTTCTGATTGATGAGTTTCACAAGATTGATGAACTGTTTCTTCCCTGGGTCGGAGATAAAAGAGGTTGAGAAAAGTCCCATTCCTGCCGTCATTTCCGCCTCTGTAAAATTATCCTTGAACTTAACAGTCATTTTGCTGGGTGCCAGGGCAGCCATGGAATTATCTGGATCTACAGGGGTTGCTTTGTACTCGATGATGCCTTCAGAAATAAATTTCGGATTGGTAGGGTTGGAGCAGGAATCAAAAAGAAAGGAAAGTATAATGACAGTAAGGGTTACCGAAAGGCTTTTCTTCATAATTTTCAGTTCAACTGCATTAAATCGTTTCCTTAACATTAAAAAGGAAGCCCGGATTTAAACTTTTCCGAATGATTTGAGTTGGATTTCGGTTTTCCGATTGCAAATATTGAATTTTTTGCCAGAAATGCAAAATAATCAACACATTATTATTGAGATCTGTTAAAATAATGAAAAGAATCGTTTCTCAGGAAAAACCTTGCTTTGCTCACGGTGAGGAGCTATAACCCGGATATCAGTATCCCAATGTTTTCAACATCGACTTATAGCTTTGCTCCTTCGCAAAGAGTTTGGTAATCATCTCTCCTTCTTCATCCCGGTCTATGATCACATGTTTGGGTGCCGGAACCAGGCAGTGCTGGATCCCACCGTAACCACCCAGACTTTCCTGGTAGGCCCCTGTATGGAAGAACCCTATATAGAGAGGGTCCTTGGTTTTTAATTCTATCTTAGGCAGGAACACCTGGTTGGCATGGGCTTCTGCATTGTAATAATCTAAACTGTCGCAAGTAGTACCGCCCAGATTGACCCGCTGATATTCCTTATCCCAATGGTTCACGGCAAGGAGGATAAATCGTTGGTTGATTCCCCAGGTGTCGGGCAGGGTTGTTATGAAAGATGAGTCTATCATATACCAGAGCTCCCGGTCGTTCTGAAGCTTTAAGTCGGTTACCTTATATAAAGCAGCCCCGCTTTCCCCAACGGTGAAGGAGCCGAATTCTGTGAAAATATTAGGTTCCACGATATCGTTATTTTCACAGAAATTCTTGATTTGGGAGATAATTTCCTCAATAATGTACTCATAATCAAACTCAAATCCAAGGGAAGTCCGGATGGGCATGCCTCCGCCAACATTCAGGGAGTCGAGTGTAGGGCAGATCTTCTTCAATTCCAGGTATACATTCAGGCATTTGGCGAGCTCGGTCCAATAGTAAATAGAATCTTTGATCCCAGTATTGATAAAGAAATGGAGCATTTTTAGCTCGAACTTGGGGTTGTTCTGGATCTTTTCTTTGTAAAAATCGACGATATCTTTGTAACGAATGCCTAATCGGGAGGTGTAGAATTCAAAAGAGGGCTCCTCTTCGGAAGCGATCCGAATACCCATTTTGCACTTGTTCTTGATCCCTTTATTATAGAAATCGATCTCATTCACCCCATCCAGAACAGGCATAATATTGGAGAACCCATCATTGCTTAGCTCGCAGATATAGTCGGCATACATCTTTTGCTTAAAACCATTGCATACGATGAACTTATCTTTATCAAGTTTCCCTCTTTTATGCAGGTCTTTAATGATCTGCAGGTCAAATGCAGAACTGGTTTCAAGGTGTACATCATTCTTCAGGACCTCTTCTATAATGAAAGAAAAATGGGAGCTTTTGGTGCAGTAACAATAAGTATAAGTACCTTTGTAATCAGCCTTAGCCATTGCTACGTTGAAAAGCTTCTTCGCTTTTTGAATCTGAGCGCTGATCTTAGGCAAATACGTGATCTTGAGGGGAGTGCCATACTGCTTGATGATGTCCATCAAGGGTATCTCGTTAAAATAGAGTTCGTCATCAGCCGTGTGAAATCCTTCCTGAGGGAAGTTAAAGGTCTGATCTATAAGCGTGGAATATTTGTTTTCCATCATAGCAATTACCCTATCCGGGTTAGTTAGATTAACAAGAATGATGCAAAGGTAAGTAACTTGAATGTAGAATGACCCATGAACACTAAAAATTAACATACGTGGCGAACGTTAAATTTATAGAAGTCAAATCCGAAATAGGTGCAGGTACAAGAGGAGCCAGTATGGGAGTCGATGCCCTGAAGACTGCCGCTCTGGACCTTGGAAGTTTCGTCTTTGCCCGCATCCCTTCTGTGGAGATCAAGACCGAAAATCAGTTGCTGTTTGAAGCTCCCAAACATCCTTATGCAAAGCGGGCCCAAGGGGTTTTAACGGTTTGTGAGAGGGTTAGCCAGGAAGTCTCGTCCTGCCTGAAGAAGAAAATATTCCCCATGGTGCTGGCTGGTGATCATAGCACCGCAGCGGGAACGATTGCCGGAATCAAAGCAGCCTTCCCGGATTCCCGACTTGGAGTCATTTGGATCGATGCTCATGCCGATCTTCACTCCCCCTATACCACTCCTTCCGGTAATATGCATGGAATGAGCCTTTCTATCTCCCTGGCGGAAGACAATAAAGAATGTGCCATCAATAACCCTGATAAAGAGAGTGTTGAAAGCTGGAACAAGCTGAAGCAAATGGGTGGGATAGAAGGGAAGTTTCTGTATTCAGACCTGGTATTCATTGGTTTACGCGATCTGGAACCCGAGGAGACGTATATTCTGAAGAAGAATAAGGTAAAGGTGTTCAACGTGCCAGAGATCAAACGGAATGGGATTGAAATGATTGCCAAAGAAGCCCTCCTTTATCTGAATACCTGTACTCATCTCTATATTTCTTTTGATGTAGACAGCATGGATTCGGGTATTTCCAAAGGTACCGGCACCCCGGTTCGGAACGGAATTACCGAAAAAGAAGCCGGAAGCTTGTGTTCCCGACTGATTCAGAACGAGAAAGTCTGCTGTTTCGAGATCTGTGAAATTAACCCTACTCTGGATACCGAAAACCTGATGGCTGAAAACTCTTTTGAGATCCTTCAACAGGTCGTCGCTCGTTTAACTTACTAATCCCAATCCGACTTTAGCCCAACCCGTTTCCCTCCCTTCTTATGACTCCTTTAGAATCCCTTCTTTCCCAACAAATCAGCCTTGCACTATCCTCTTTATTTGCTTTAGATAGTAAACCGGAATCTATTGTATTTCAGAAAACTAACAATGAGTTCAAAGGCGATATTACCTTGGTTGTATTCCCATATACCAAGGCCACTAAAAAAAGCCCAGAAGACACAGCAAAGCTGATCGGTGAATACCTCAAAAATTCGGTTCCGGAGGTGGAAGACTATAACGTGGTCAAAGGGTTTCTGAATCTCGTCGTCGCTCCTCCTTTTTGGTTAGGTTTCCTGAAAGAAATCCTCCCCCTGGATGCTTATGGGTTTAAAGAGAAAGGAAGCTCCGGGCGCACGGTTATGCTCGAATACTCCTCTCCCAACACCAATAAACCACTCCACTTAGGGCATATCCGGAATAACCTACTGGGCTCTTCCGTAGCGAATATCTTAGAAGCGAACGGAAACAAGGTTATCAGGGCCAATCTGGTGAACGATCGGGGGGTTCATATCTGTAAGTCTATGCTTGCCTGGAAGTTATACGGAAATGGGGAGACTCCGGAATCTACTTTAATGAAAGGAGACCACCTCGTCGGCAAGTATTATGTAGAATATGAAAAGCATTTTGCCCCTCAGTGGAAAGCCAATTTAGCCGATTGGAACTCCGGTAAAACAGATAAATTGAACCCCAAAGAGCTGGAAAAGCTCCGTACCCTCCTTAAAAACCTGGAAACAGCCTCTGAAAAGAAAAAGGAACGCGCTCAGGACGAACTGGAAGATTTTGCAAAGGAACTGACCCCTCTGATGCAGCAGACCAAAGAAATGTTGAGGAACTGGGAAGCGGGGGATGCCGAGACCCTAGCACTTTGGAAGAAGATGAATGCCTGGGTTTACTCCGGTTTTGAAAAAACATACAAGGCGCTTGGGGTCAGTTTCGATAAGATGTACTATGAATCACAGACCTATTTACTCGGAAAGAAGATCGTTGAAGAAGGGTTGACCAAGGGGGTATTTATAAGGCGTGACGATGGATCGGTGTGGATTGACCTGACACAGGACGGACTGGATCTTAAGATCCTGTTGCGCTCCGACGGAACTTCCGTCTATATGACTCAAGACGTAGGTACAGCCGCTGAACGCTTCCGGGAGTTCCCGGAACTAAGCCAGCTGATCTATACGGTAGGGAATGAACAGGACTATCACTTCAAAGTCCTCTTCCTTATACTAAGCAAGTTGGGATATACTCAGGCAAAGAACTGTTACCACCTTTCTTATGGTATGGTCGACCTCCCAGAGGGGAAGATGAAGTCAAGGGAAGGGACTGTAGTAGATGCCGATGACCTGATGGAAGAGATGATCAGTACCGCCCGGGCCATGACTCTGGAGCTTGGGAAGGTGGATGACTTCACCACGGAGGAAGCGGAAACCTTGTACCGTCAGATAGGGATGGCCGCACTCAAGTACTTTATATTAAAGGTGGACCCCCGGAAGCGGATGGTGTTTGATCCCAAGGAGTCGATCGACTTTAATGGCAATACCGGCCCCTTTATACAATATACCCATGCAAGGATTCAATCCTTGCTCCGGAATGCCAAAACCAGGGGATTGGATCCTGAAGGCAATGATCTGGATACAGCGCGGATTACGCTTCTCCCTGTGGAAAAAGATCTGTTGAAGGCCATTTACAATTATCCGGATGCGATCCGTCAGGCTGGGGTGGAATACAACCCCGGGGTCATCGCCAACTATGTATTTGACCTGACCCAGCATTTTTCAACCTTTTATCAAAGTACTCCTATCCTTAAAGAGGAGAATCAGGAGCTCCTGATCTTCCGTCTGAAGCTTTCCCGGATGATCGCACAAATTATCCGGAATTCCATGACCTTGCTTGGAATTGAAGTTCCGGAAAGGATGTAGACCTGTTTTATTAACTTTGCCCCTTTGCAAAACACCAGCCAAACATGTTTGAGAATCTATCCGATAAATTAGACCGTGCCTTTAAGATCCTTAAAGGCCAAGGGAAAATAACCGAGGTTAACGTTTCGGAAACGCTGAAGGAAGTCCGCAAAGCCCTCTTGGATGCCGACGTAAACTTCAAAGTAGCGAAGTCATTTACCGATGAAGTGAAGCAGAAGGCCATGGGGCAGAGTGTTCTCACGGCTGTTTCTCCAGGACAACTGCTCATCAAAATCACCCATGAAGAGCTGGCCAAGTTGATGGGAGGGGAGAAGAGTGATATTAAACTTTCAGGAAACCCGACCGTGATCCTGATGAGCGGATTACAAGGTTCCGGAAAAACCACTTTTACCGGAAAGCTCGGTCATTACCTCAAAACAAAGAAAGGCAAAAAGCCACTGCTGGTTGCCTGTGATATATACCGCCCTGCGGCGATCGACCAGCTTCATGTGCTGGGTGAACAGATCGGAGTAGAGGTATTCTCCGACCGGGAGAATAAGGATGCTGTTTCCATTGCTAAGAAAGGGATTCAACATGCAAAAGATAACGGGAACAGTGTAGTCATCATCGATACCGCCGGCCGTTTAGCGATAGACGAGGAGATGATGAATGAGATAGAGGCGGTGAAAAAGGCTGTAAAGCCCGATGAAATACTTTTTGTGGTGGATGCCATGACCGGTCAGGATGCAGTCAACACCGCCAAGACCTTTAACGACCGCCTCGATTTTGACGGAGTGATACTCACGAAGCTCGATGGGGATACCCGGGGTGGTGCAGCCCTATCGATTCGTTCTGTGGTAAACAAGCCCATTAAGTTTGTAGGTACCGGAGAAAAGATGGAAGCCCTTGATGTGTTCTACCCCGAACGGATGGCCGATCGGATCCTGGGCATGGGGGATGTGGTCACCCTGGTGGAACGGGCACAAGAGCAGTATGATGAGGTAGAAGCCAAACGCCTTCAGAAAAAAATTGCTAAGAACACCTTCTCTTTTAACGACTTCCTCTCTCAGCTTGACCAGATCAAGAAAATGGGTAACCTGAAAGACCTGGTAGGCATGATCCCTGGAGTAGGCAAGGCTTTGAAAGATGTGGATATCAATGAAGATGCCTTCAAGAATATAGAAGCCATCATCCACTCGATGACCCCGCACGAAAGGGAAAATCCGGATGTCATTAATGGTAACCGTAAACAACGGATAGCAAAAGGAAGCGGTACCAATATCCAGGAAGTTAACAAGCTCATGAAGCAGTTTGAAGATACCCGGAAAATGATGAAGATGATGAGCAATAAAGATCAGATGATGAAGATGATGAGGAATATGCCTAAACAAGGAGGAAGGTAAAACTCAAGCCTAAGGATGACTATAATAGACGGGAAAAAGACTTCCGAAGAAATTCAGAATGAGATTGCCATAGAAGTAGCAGCTATCAAAGCCTCTGGAGGAAAGGTGCCTCACCTGGCCGCTATCCTGGTGGGGAATGACGGTGGCAGCGAAACGTACGTGGCTTCCAAAGTAAAGACTTGTGAAAAGATTGGTTTTGGATCAAGCCTCTTTCGCTTCCCGGACACCATCACCGAAGCTGAACTCCTGACTAAGATTGATGAATTGAATAATGACCCGGTGGTGGATGGATTCATCATCCAGCTTCCTCTACCCAAACATATTTCCGATCAAAAAGTTATTGAACGTATTGCTCCCAAAAAGGATGTAGACGGTTTTCATCCGAGTAATGTAGGACGGATGGCCTTGAATATGCCAACCTATATCTCTGCAACCCCTTATGGGATACTGCAACTGCTGGAGCGTTATAAAATTGAAACTTCCGGCAAACATTGTGTGGTCATCGGGCGTAGTAATATTGTAGGTTCTCCGATGAGTATCCTCATGGCCCGCAATGCTTACCCCGGAAATTGTACCGTCACTCTTACCCATAGTAAAACAAAAAACCTCGAGGAACTCTGCCTGCAGGCCGATATCATTATTGCCGCACTGGGCAAAGCAGAATTCCTGACCGCCAATATGGTGAAACAAGGAGCCGTGGTTATTGATGTAGGGATTACCCGAATCAAATCCGACAAAACAAAAAGCGGCTGGAAGCTGCTGGGAGATGTGAAGTTCGATGAGGTAGCACCCAAATGCTCTTTCATCACTCCCGTTCCGGGTGGGGTAGGACCCATGACCATTGCCTCTCTGTTGATGAATACCCTAAAGGCCAGTAAAGGCGAGATCTACAAATAATTTACGGGTCGGCTATCTATTTATTATAATCAAACCGGGGCCTCTTCCTCATCTTGGTCTTCCGCCGATTATGGCCAGGTCCGAAGTCTGAATTATCATTCTTTAACGGTGCATGATAGGCTGGAGCAGCAGCAGCTGTTTTCTTTCCGGTTGCTTTAGGAGCATCCTGAGCAATAGCGCTGTTCAGAAAAAAAAATAACAAGGGTAGGGCCGCTAACTGTTTCATAATTATTCAAAATTAGGCAATTTCCCAATCTTTCTTATTTTTGAAATAACAATCCTAAACAAATCCTTACCTGGATCAAAGACTTATGAGGAAAGCCTTTTTTATTGCCGGATCATTTCTTATGATCATGATCATCTCCTTGTCCTTCTCAGAAAATTTGCATGCCGGTAATGATCATCATAGCCATAAGACAGGCAAGCTTTATATACTCCGGGATACGGTTGTCGTAAAAAAAGATACGGCCGACACCACAGCCACACCCAAGCACCGCACGTTCACTCCCGGACTCGGATGGGCCAGCAACAATACCTTTTTGGGTAGGAAAGATTCGGTGGATCATTATCTGCTCTCTCCTTCCTTTGCCTACGAAGGGAAATACGGGTTCAATGCATCGATCACGGCATCCCACTCTTCCACACCTGCTCCGGTAACCCGGAAAGGGAAAACAGAGAAGCCAGCCAAACAACCCACATTCGATGAATATGATATTGCAGGAGGTTATAATCACGACTGGAACGACCATTTCTCATCCTCCCTGCTCGAAACGCATAACTTTTTTGATTCTAAAACATTACGACTCAAGTCCACCATCGATAATGACCTGACCCTGGGTTCCAGCTATGATACCAAATTTATTACCGGAGAGGTAACTGGTGATTGGGCTCATGGACGTAAGACCGTCTATGGGCAGTCAAAAGACTATTTTTACACCTTCATCCTCTCCCATTCTTTTGCCTTTGAAAATATTTTCCACAGCAAATGGGAGATGGATATCGAACCTAAGGTGGATGCGGTATATGGTACTCAGAATTTTTATAAAATCTACACAAAGGGAAAGACTATTGATTCTACGCAGATCAAACAAGCAGACTACGAAAAGAAACTGGCGGCCTACAACTGGCTGAATACGGAGACCAAACTGATTGTGACTTTTACGAATGATAAATGGAGTTTTGCACCGGAATGGGATTACGAAGTGCCCATGAATACCCCCAAGGGAGCCCCATCCTTACCTTTCTCCGTGTATACCATCAATCTGACCTATACCTTTACGACCAAGGATGAGAAGAAAGTAAAAGTCCCCTAACATTAGTTAGAGGACTTTACAAACGATCTTCTTTAAACGAATCAGAGTTTATTCTTTCCGGTATCATTTAACCGGGTCATACCGATTAGTTGGTTCATTGATTTCTGCATTCCATCGGCTGAACCATCCAGGAAAATAACATTGCCTTTTCCATTCTCGGAGAAATGCTTGATGGCTTCAGTCCACATGGAGAACATGATCATCGAAGCATCCAGGTTGGCATTCTGCATTTCTTTTGCAGCAACAGACATCCCTTTGGCCACTTCTTCACGGAACAAAGCCACTCCCTGACCGCGCATCTGGGCAGCTTCCCTCTCGGCATTGGCTGCAATCTTGATGGCATTTCCTTCTGCTTCTGCAGCCTTGGTCTTGGTGATTAGAAGAGCCTGTCCTTCGTTTTCAGCGGCAGCTTTCAGGTTATTGGAAGCCACTACCTGGCTCATAGACTTCATAATGACTTCGTCAAAAGTGATATCATTCAGCTGCAGATCCTGCAGGTGATAACCCCATGTTTCGAGGGTTTTGTCGATTTGTTCTTTTACGTATTCCACAATATCCCGACGAAGGGTAAGCACTTCTGCCTGTTTGCGTGTAGCTACAAAAGAACGGATACTGCCTTCCACCGTTCTGATCAGAGCCTGCATCAGGTCTTTTTCACCCACGAATTTAAAAGCCACATTTTTCATGGTTTCCTCATTCTGGTTCAAGACCGAATACAGGAGCATGGCTTTGAAATAAACATTGGCCTGATCAATGGTGGTAGCCTGGAACTCCAGTTCAACCGATCGGTTCTGAATAGAGATCTTCTTATAGATGGCTTCAATAAAAGGAATCTTAAAATTCAAACCAGGCAACATCACCCGGCGGAATTTACCGAATACGGTAATGACTGCAATAGTACCCTGCTGAACGGTCACAAACGATTTAATGATGACCAGTACCACAAGAAACAAAACAATAAGAGGGAAGAGTTTGGCTGGATCCATAGAAATTTGAGATTGATTTGTGTCGAAGATAGTAAGAAAGGCAAATCATCCGTAAACTATCTTCAAACATAATACGTACGTGTAGGAGACTTTAATTCAATTAAAATCCAATTTTAAAGGAATTTCACTAAATTTGCCGCATAAAGGTTACGTAGCTCAACTGGATAGAGCATCTCACTACGGATGAGAAGGTTAGGGGTTCGACTCCCTTCGTGACCACTAAAAAAAGTGTAGAAAAATGGTTTTTTCTACACTTTTTTGCTTTTATATCACTCTTAAATTTAGCCACTCTACATAGATTAAACAAAAAAGCCCTGCATCTCTGCAAGGCTTTACGCTCCAAATCCTCGCCGATTACGGCTGTGGGTTTTCCACTTCAATCCCTAACGCTTAGTGAGATTTATCTAACTTTTTCAAGTCCTTTAAGCCCCATTCTTGTATTACAGCTATCACAGGCATTAAAGACTGTCCGTATTTTGTCATTTTGTATTCTACTCTTGGAGGTATTTCTGCATAAATTATTCTTTCTATAATTTTATCTTCTTCTAACTCCCTAAGTTGATTTACCAACATTTGTTTACTTATATCTGGCATTACTTTTTGCAGCAAACTAAAACGATTGGCATTTTTACTAACAGCATAAATTATTAACACCTTCCATTTACCACCAATTCTATTTAGAAAATGTGTAACACCACAATTATGAGGGTTAAAATCTTTGTTTTTCCTTTTGTTTACCATTGGTCTATAATTTTGTACTAAGAAGCATTTATTTGACTACTTGTATATTCGGAACAAAGGTAACAGCTTTGCATTCTTTAAAACAATTAAATTATGTACAAGAAAATTTTATCAGCAGCAAAAGTGTCATTTTTAGCAATAGGAATAATAACAAGCGTTAATGCACAAAACAAACAAGTAAAACCTCAAAATCAAAAACCAATGACAGCAGAACAAGTTAAACAATTAAGCGTAGGTACATGGGTGAGTATTGCTCCCGAAGTACGCCCCAGTATTTCTAAAAATGCCGATGGCAGTATGAAACCCTTTTATGTATCCCGAACTTTTACGTATTCCGCAGATAGGAAATTTACACTTGAAATGATTAACTCTGCGGATGCTTATGGAAAAGTGCCATTAGTGAAAATCACTCTTAAAGGACATACTGTTTGGCAAGGCGAACATCCAATTGCAGCAGGCGCTCAAAAGATAGATTTTATTGCAGATGCGGCTTATGATATAACCCCACTAATTCAAGGTTTTGCCGATGCTATGAACAAAGCCGCCAGCACAAATTTCA
>Ga0207068_1006_pt1 | contig 95352 bp, 77 predicted proteins | sample Alteio_BWMinCont_23_FD_153475 | JGI IMG/M metagenome (GOLD analysis project Ga0207068, IMG submission 153475) | Enriched cells from forest soil in Barre Woods Harvard Forest LTER site, Petersham, Massachusetts, United States -... | ecosystem: Environmental > Terrestrial > Soil > Temperate forest >... | reverse complement strand
TGCGGAAGTTTCGGTGTTCCCGCTGCTCTGGGAGCTGCAAAAGTTGATTTTAACGGATTAGGAAATGGTACTGTTACCTATATGTACCTGCATAACCTCGATCTGAGTGGATCAGCGACCACCGCTGCCCTTACTTTCGATGTGGCCTATGCTCCGCTTGCTGCTAATCAGTATGACCAACTGGATGTGGAAGTTTCTACCGATTGTGGTGTCAGCTGGAACAATGTGTATTCTAAAAGCGGATCAGGACTTGCTACTGCACCTGCAGACAATACCACTTTCTTTGTACCTACAGCGGCTCAGTGGAGAACAGAAGCTGTGAACCTGAATACATTCGCCGGACAAACCAATGTGCTGATGCGTTTTACAGGAACCAGCGGACAAGGTAACAACTTGTTCATTGATAATATTAACCTCAGCAATTCCCAGCTTGGTATTTCCGAGCATAATCTTCAAAACAACCTGAGCGTTTTCCCTAATCCGTTTACAGACAACGTCCAGGTTGCATTTAACCTGCTTAAGGCTGATAACGTAAAGATGACCCTGTACAACATGATGGGACAAATGGTCTATTCTGCCGATCAGGGTCTGTTCCCTGCCGGAGGAAGCACTATCAACTTTAATGGTTCTCAGCTTTCCGGTGGTATGTATTTCATGACCATCACTTCCGGTGATTATACCGTTAGCAGGAAAGTAACCGTCAGTAAATAAAACTCACCTCTTTATCATCAGTCCCGCCAAAGGCGGGACTGATTTTTTTTGTTACCTTCGATTTTCGTATTGGTTTAAACAGAATAAACGGAACATGAAAAAGATTTTCTCCCTTTGCCTGATCCTGCTCTTTGCCGGCGGAATCTATGCCCAGCAAAAACCACAAAAAGTTCCTCCGGTTGATTTAAAAACAATGGATGGAAAAGCATTTAATACGAAGGACATCAAGAATGATGGAAAACCAATCGTGATCAGCTTTTGGGCTACTTGGTGCGGGCCCTGCAAAAAAGAACTCAATGGGATCTCCGAAAATTTTGATGACTGGGTGAAACAGACCGGAGTGAAACTCTATGCCGTTTCTATCGACGATTCCAGGAACAGCAGTAAAGTTGCTCCTTATGTGAATGGTCAGGGATGGGACTATACCGTGCTTCTGGATGAAAATTCAGACCTCAAAAGGGCCATGAATGTAAATAACGTACCCCATACTTTTGTACTTAATGCAGCCGGAGAAATTGTCTGGCAGAACAATAATTACACCGAAGGGAGTGAGGCAAAGCTTCTCGAGATCCTGAAGAAAGTGGCCAAAGGCGAAAAAATAGAGTGAACCTTTAAAGAACTGTTTTGTGAGTATACGGATACCTAGCTTATCTCTTGTCTGTTTAATCTTTTTAGTACTGCTTTGTCTTCCCTCCGGAAAAATGATTGCCCAGAATTCCGGCACCAACCTGGGCGAGATCCATGGGAATTTTCAGATGGACATGCAGTATTACAACCCCGACTCCACTATCAAAGCTCCGCCTGTTCCAGAGAAAACAGGTATGAACGGATTTCTCAACCTGAACTATACCCGTGATAAATTTTCTGCCGGGCTCCGGTATGAATCCTACCTCAGCGCCCTTCAGGGTTTTGATCCCCGTTATAAAGGAAGTGGTATCCTCTATCGCTATGTAAGCTATACCTCGGATGAACTCCAGGTTACAGTAGGGAGTTTTTATGAGCAGTTCGGAAACGGTTTGATACTCCGTGCTTATGAAGACCGGGGGCTGGGCTATGACAACGCCCTGGAAGGTCTCCGTGTGAAACTTCATCCTTACAAAGGAATTTACATCAAGGGTGTTTATGGTCTACAGCGTTCTTTTATGACTTACGGACCGGGAACAGTGAGAGGTGTCGATGCAGAAATAAATTTTAATGAACTGTTTGAGAAGCTTACCAATAAAAAAACGAATGTTATTCTCGGTGGAGGGTTCGTCAGTAAGTTTCAGGCTGATGCCGGAACAGGAGCCTATATCGTTCCTCAGAATGTCGGTGCCTGGGCTGAGCGGTTGAATATCCACAGAGGCAAAGTCAATATCCAGGCTGAGTATGCTTATAAAATCAATGATCCCTCTTTCACGAATGGATATATCTACAAGCCAGGTGAAGCCCTGTTTGTAAGTGCCAGTTACAGTCAGAAGGGATTCGGATTTTCCCTGAGCGGAAAACGAATAGACAATATGGATTTCCGTTCCGACCGTAGCGCTTCTCTGAATAATCTGGAGATAAACTATCTTCCATGTCTTACCCGTCAGTATACCTATAGTATGCTCACCTTCTATCCTGATGCTACACAGAATACCGGAGAAATAGGATACCAGGCCGAGATGACCTATAAGATTAAAAAAGGAACATTGTTGGGAGGGGAATACGGAGCCAATGTGCTCATCAATTTTGCAACCGTGTCCGGTCTCGACACCAACCGCCTGAACCCGGCTTCGGATAGTGCACGCAAAGGTTATTCGAATAAAAGTTATTTCGGTTTCGGGCAGAAATATTTTGAAGATTTCAATATTGAGATCGACAAAAAACTCAGTCAGCATTGTAAACTGATTGCCATCTATTCCTATCAGACTTATAATAAAGCAGTACTTCAGGGGGAGCCTAGCGATCATACCATCTACTCACAGATTGGGGTAGCCGATATTGTTTACCGTTTTACAGATACCCTCTCCATCCGATTCGAGCTTGAGCACCTCTATACCAAACAGGATATGGGAGCGTGGGCTTCGGGCCTGGTGGAGTTTACAGTGGCACCGAAATGGTTTGTGGCAGCCAGTGATCAGTGGAATTATGGAAACGCCGATCCTACAGCCAGGATCCACTATTACAACGGGACCATTGGTTATATCCGGAAAACAAATCGTTATCAGATCAGTTACGGAAAACAAAGGGCAGGCATTTACTGCGTAGGCGGAGTATGTCGCACAGTACCTGCATCAAATGGTTTAACCCTTACATTAATCAGCAGTTTTTAATTACCTTTAAGTATGCAATTCCAGGGGATAAAAAAGATCGGTGTAATGGCTTGTTTGGCTGCATTCGCTATGCTCCAGTCTTGCGATTACGTGAACACCCCCTATCCGAAAACAGGTATTGTTCATATTGCTCCGCATGCCGTTGTCAAAAAAGTGTTGCTGGAAGATTTTACAGCCTCTATGTGTGTGAATTGTCCGCTCGCTGCAACAGTTGCCGATAACCTAAGAAATAATAACCCGGGCAGAGTGATCACCATTGGTGTACACGCATGCTCTCTCGCTGCTCCTTCGGGTACTGCATTCCCTTACGATTTCCGGACGACCGCCGGGAACTACTACAATACTACCTATATCGACGGTGACAATACCGGTTTGCCCAACGGCATGGTCGATATGTATCCCTGGGATTCCACGGGAACCAATCCATTGCCGCGTTCGGTAGGTGATTACAGTGCAAGCTGGACTAAGGATGTAAACCGGAGGCTCTCTGCACCCGATTCTGTTTATCTGGAAATCGATAATGTTTATACTGTTTCCACACGGGCACTGGCTTCCACCATCAAAATAAAATATCTGAAAACACTTCCTCACAGTTATAAGCTCGTGGTGCTCATGACGGAAGACAGTATTGCCAGTCCTCAGAAAACCCCTTCGGCTACCATGAACAATTATGTTCATCGTTATGTTTTGAGGGGGGCCATAGACGGTCAAGCCAATGGAACCGGAATCCCTATTACACTCGCACCTGCCGGTACTGATTCCACCACCTTGCAGACCATTAATTACACCATTCCAACTGCTTTTCCCAGTGCAATGAACTGCGACGACAATCATTGCTATATCGTTGCATTTCTTTACGATACCCTTACAGGGGATGTACTGGAAGTGGAAGAACAAAAGGTGCGGTAAGCTCCAGGTTCTTGTAAATCAATTACTTTTGCAGCAAAACATAATTCCGATTGCAAAGTCTCTCTACCAAAACCGATTCCCTGTCACTGCTTTCCCAGCAGAGCCTCTTTACATCGCAGGAACTCCCGGTTAAACATCATGGCGCCCTCCTTGTTAAACCGAGAGGATATGATGGACTACTAACGCTGATCCTGTTTTTAGCCTTTACCTTATTTGTGATTGTGAAAGTTTACAGTCCACGTAAACTAAACCAGATGTTCCTGGCCTTCATAAAGCCAGTAGCGATGAACCAGCTCATGCGGGAGGAATATACCTTTTCCAACAGGAGTTCTATTCTTCTATTGGTTTTAGCCACACTCATCCTTCCTCTCTTTGCATTTCAGGCATTTGGTTTTTCCGGCTCTGCTTCCTTTTTGCATCAGTATGTCCTAGAAAAAGGGTTGAAGGCTTATGTCCTTTTCACCCTATTTGCAGTGGGGGCTTATCTGGTCAAAATATTGACCATCAAATTCCTGGCTCTGACCTTCTCTGTTAAAGGGGCAGGGTCTGAATATGTCTATACTATCTTGCTTTTCAATAAGGTAGCAGGGATTGTTATGTTTCCCCTTGTTTTGCTGATTGCATTTGCCCGTCAGCTTTCCACCGGTCTATCGCTCTATACCGGGATGACCATTCTTGCTATACTATTGGTATACAGAATGCTGCGTTTAGTCCAGATTGGTATTTCAACCTCCGGTGTTTCTCCCTTATATTTATTTTTATATCTTTGCACCCTCGAAATATTGCCGTTTGTCGTCCTTATCAAATTATTCATGTTCAGTTTTTCATGATCGGTGTGAATCCGGAGTGATTTTTAAAACTAAATAACAAGCATAAATTGAAAGTAAAAAGTATTCTCGTTACGCAGCCTAAGCCCGAGACCGACAAATCACCTTATTTTGATCTTGCCAAAAAATATTCGGTAAAGGTTGATTTCCGAGAATTTATTCATGTCGAGGGTATTCCTGCCAAAGACTTCCGTAAAGAGCGCGTAAACATCCTTGACCACGGGGCTGTGATTATGACCAGCCGGAATGCAGTAGACCATTATTTCCGGATGTGTTCCGAGATGCGGGTTACGGTACCCGATACCATGAAATACTTTTGCATCTCTGAATCAACAGCCTACTATCTTCAGAAATATGTTCAATACCGAAAGCGGAAGATTTTCCATGGCAAACAGACCTTTACCGATCTGATTGATGTAATCAAGAAGCATAAAGAAGAAAAATTCTTATACCCCTGCACAGATATTCACAAAGAGGATATTCCGGAGATCCTGGATAAGCATCATATCCAATACACGAAAGCTGTACTCTACAAAACAGTATGCAGCGATCTGAGCGATCTGGATAATGTCACATACGATATAATCGTGTTTTTCAGTCCTTCCGGAATAACCTCCCTGTTCAAAAATTTTCCAAAGTTCAAGCAGAATAAAACCCGGCTGGCGGCTTTCGGACCCACTACTGCAAAAGCCATGGTCGACACCGGCCTTACGGTCAATATCCAGGCTCCGAAACCAGGTACTCCTTCCATGACTATGGCTCTGGAAGAGTATATTAAAGTAGCCAATAAGAAGTAAGAGCTCTTACCCTTCCCTATCTTTCAGAACATGCATAAACATTCCTTTACACGGGAGGAGAGGCTTCGGGGACGAAAAGTTTTTACCGCCCTCTTCGCTTCAGGAAAATCATTTCATACTCCTCTGTTCAGAGTAACCTGGCAGTGTACCTCTGCGACGAAAGATGGAAAAGAGTGTGTGCAGGCAGCCTTTGTGGTTCCAAAAAGAAATTTCAAGAAAGCAACCGACCGTAACCGAATCCGGAGAAGAATGAAAGAAGCCTATCGGATTCACAAAAATGAGCTCCGGAACCATGCTTTTCATTCCGGCGTAACACTCTTGTTTGTATGTCTTTATACCGGAAAGGAAGAAAGTCAGTACCTGGAAATTGAGTCCAAAATAATCGTAACTTTACAACGTTTAGCAAAAGAGACCCAGATAGCCAGCGGCGCAGGCCAAAGCAAGGAATCATGAGACTGATCAACACTTTCTTCCGGTTTATTCTTACTGGCTTGATCAGATTCTATCAACGTGCTATTTCTCCTCATCTGATGAAAGGTTGCCGGTATACTCCGAGTTGTTCGCAGTACAGTCTTGATGCTATCCATAAACACGGAGCGGCAAAGGGCAGCTTACTTGCCGTGAAACGGGTTTGCTCCTGCCACCCTTGGGGCGGGCACGGTTTTGATCCTGTTCCTTAAAATCACCTTCATGGAAATACTCAGAAAAAATCTGAAACGATTACGTCTATTCCTGGCTGTTGTTGCAGTCTGTGGCTATGCTATCGTTTCGTATAGCTTCGTTGACAATTACTTCGAAGTATCCAAAAACCTGGACATCTTCGCAACCATGTTCAGGGAGCTGAACATATATTATGTAGATGACATCAAACCGGGGGAACTCATGAAGAGAGGGATAGACAGCATGCTGGAATCCCTGGATCCTTACACCGATTATATTCCGGAGTCGGAGATTGAAGATTACCGATACATGACTACCGGTCAATATGGCGGTGTCGGAGCCCTGATCATTCAGCATGGGGATCATATCATGGTTTCAGAACCTTACGAAGGTTTCCCGGCCCAGAAGGCCGACCTGAGAGCAGGAGATGTGCTGCTGGAGATAAACGGGATTTCTATCAAAGGAAAAAAAACAGATGATATCAGCAAAATCCTTAAAGGCCAGCCGGGCACAGTCGTCAAACTTCTGATTGAAAGAGAAGGTGAAAAAAAGCCTTTTGAAAAAACACTCAACAGGGAAGAGATAAAAATTAAAAGTGTTTCTTATTCCGGGATGCTAAATGAATCTGTGGGCTACATCAAACTTACAGGCTTTACCGAAGATGCGGCCAAAGAAGTAAAAGATGCTCTGCTCGAACTCAAGAAAAATCCAAAACTGAAATCACTGGTATTCGATCTGAGAGGAAACCCGGGAGGGTTGCTTAAAGAAGCGGTGGATATCGTGAATATTTTTGTGGATAAAGGACAGGAGATTGTAAGTACCCGGGGTAAGGTAAAAGAGTGGGATAAATCGCACAAAGCCATCAACCCTCCGGTCGATCTTGATATTCCAATTGTGGTGTTGGTGAACAGGGGTTCTGCTTCTGCCTCCGAAATTGTTTCCGGCTCCTTGCAGGATTTAGACCGGGCTGTAATCATCGGGCAGCGTTCGTATGGCAAAGGGCTTGTGCAGCAGACCCGGCCTCTTTCCTATAACTGCCAGCTCAAAGTAACCGTAGCCAAGTATTATATCCCCAGCGGACGTTGCATTCAGGCCCTCGATTATTCACACCGCGATGATGACGGGAAGGTGCATAAAGTAGCCGACTCTCTCATCACCGCTTTTAAAACGAAGAACGGAAGAACAGTATACGATGGTCTTGGGATCAGTCCCGATATTCATATCAAACCCGAAAAACCAAGTAATATTGCTTATAGCCTTCAAAACAAAAATCTGATTTTCGACTATGCTTCTAAATACAAAAGCATACACGAATCACTGCCTGTGGACGCGATGAAATTCAGGCTCACCGATGCTGAGTATGATGATTTTGTGAAGTATGTTTCGGATAAAGATTATGACTATACCACCCGGAGTGAAAAAAATCTGGAAGATCTCAAAGGCATTGCCGAAAAAGAAAAGTATTATGAGGATGTAAAAACAGAGTATGAAGCCCTGCTGAATAAAATAAAACATAATAAGAAGGATGATCTCACCAAGAATAAGGCCGAAATAAAAGCCCTGCTGGAAGAAGAAATAGCAAGCCGCTATTATTATCAGAAAGGCCGGATCATGGCTGCACTGAAAGATGATCCTGAAATAATTTCAGCACTCGATGTACTCACTTCCGGAACCAAATACAAAGAAATTCTGAGCAGCCTCGCTACGAAGGAAAAACCCAAGCAGGATAACGAAGACTAGATGACTCTTTCCGAAAGGGCAAATTTACACAGCCGGGTATTTACTGCGGGGCTTATCTTCCTTTCGCTGGGCATGCTTTTTTCAGGGCCGGTAGCGAGCATCTCCCTGCTTCTGTTAGGCATCAACTGGTTTGCGGAAGGGAATTACCCGGAACGCCTCCGTAACTTCTGGAAGAATAAACCTGCCGTTCTCCTTTGCTCTTTCTTCCTGATTCACTTCATCGGTTTAGCCTGGTCATCCGACCTGGATTATGGGCTCAGCGATGTACGTATCAAAGTACCGCTTTTTGTACTTCCCTTTATCCTTTCCACCTCTCCCAGAATGAACTCGGACCATTTCCGTCTCTTCTGCGGCTTATTCGTGCTGGGGGTTATCGTTTCTACTTTAATAAGTTTATGCATTCTTAAAGGCCTTCTTCCCATAGAGGTTCATGATATCCGGGATATTTCCTTTTTCATTTCACATATCAGGCTCAGTCTGATGATCTGTCTCAGCATTTTTATGCTTGTTTACTTTCTTCCCAGATATCCATCCATGGGCCTGAGGATTTTGTTCATCCTGTCCATCTTATGGCTGGTGGTATTCCTTGGAATCATTGAATCGCTTACCGGATTAAGCATTCTTATGATCGTGTCTGTTATTCTGGGAGTGGCGTATTTCAATTCGCATCGCCCGCTACTCGGAAGAATTTTGTTGGGAGGAGTTTTACTCATCCTCGGTCTGATGGTGTATCAGGTCTATTCCATCTCCCGTTCTTTCCGGGAAGTGAAACCAGTGAGACTTGCCACGCTTCTCCCGGTCACCCAAGATGGAAATCTCTACATGAACGACACCACTTCCTTAATGGTTGAAAATGGAACGTATGTCAGATTGGAAGTTTGCTGGATCGAATTAAAAACCGGGTGGGAGAAACGGAGTTCTATTCCTTTCGATCAGAAAGACAAGAAAGGGAACCTGCTTGCCAGCACGCTCCTCCGTTATATGGCATCTAAAGGATTGTTCAAAAAAGACTCAAAGACCTTTGCAACCCTTAGCGATGACGACATTCGTTCCATCGAAAACGGGATCACCAATTATAAATACCCTAATCTCAGTAGCCTGAATGCAAGGATTTATGAAACCATCTGGGAAATGGATGTGTACAAGAAAGGCGAAAACCCCAGCGGACATTCCATGACGATGCGTATCGAATTCTGGAGAGCAGGCTGGCATATCTTCAAACAGCATTTGCTTTATGGAACCGGAACCGGTGACGTAAAAAATGCTTTTATCAAACAATACAAAGCAGATCAGAGCAAACTGCTGGAACGGTGGCAGCTCCGGGGTCATAACCAATATCTGGCTATTGCCATTGCCTTTGGTTTACCGGGAATACTTTTCTTTCTTTTCTCGTTGATCTACCCGCTCGTTCAAAGCAAAATGTACCGAAACTATTTCTATGCGGTCTTCTTTATAATCATGGTGGTATCTATGATTACGGAGGATACATTAGAAACCCAGGCCGGAGCAACCTTCTACGCCTTATTCAATTCGGTGTTTTTGTTTTCGATGCCTAAGGAAGCTTAGCCTCCCATCTGGCTAAAACTCCTTAGGCTGTCATCTCCTTATTACCAAACCTCCGGTTAAGTAACATCCAGGTTATACATCCCATGGTCAGCAGTATGGATCCTGCAATGGTATACCCTATATACTGCCTGTAATGAAAGAAATAACAGGAATTGTAAAGAGCCAGAAAGGCCGCGAAGCGGATTATTTCTACCGGCATCACCCAGGATTTGTTCTCCATAATGCCTCCACAGTTTAAGGTGGTCAGGGCTATAAGGACAAAGAAAGCAAGCTGGTAAAATAAGCTCAACTCTTTGAAGTGCGACATGTAGGAGACCAATGCAAAGAGCAATACAAAAAATTGAAAGGTTACATAGAGCTGCATATTCAGTGGCACCCGGGTCCGGAACTTTTCAGGAGTCGCTGTTGAACTCCCTTTCTGCCCTATTAACGTCCCCAGGTATGCAGGGCCCCGGAAGGTCAGATAGAACTTGTCTTTAAACGACCCCAGTTTTTTATATCCTTCCTTTAAATCTTCATAAAAATGGAGGTTGGCCCATACCGGATTGAAGCTGTTCAAAGGAGTAGTAATGCCATAGTCAGGCTCTTCTTCCTCTTTGCAAAAAGTACCGAACATCCGGTCCCATAAGATGAACACTGCAGCATAATTTTTATCCAGGTATTTATCATTCACGCCGTGATGTACCCGATGGTGGGATGGGGAATTGAAGACCCATTCAAAGATTCCGATCGATTTGATATGCCGGGTATGAATCCAGAACTGATACAGTGTGGCGAAAGCGGCTGCGCCGGCAAAGATTAAAGGATCGAATCCTAATAAAGGCAACGGAAGAAAGATAACGAAACCCAGTGCCGTATGAAACCAGCTCTGGCGGAGGGCTACAGAAAGGTTGTACTCCTGACTTTGATGATGTACAATGTGAGCTCCCCAGAAAATATTCATCTCATGGCCCCAGCGGTGTGCCCAGTAAAAGGTAAAATCATAAGCTACCAGACAGAGGAGAAAAGACCAGATGCTTGTACCCAAGTGGAAGAAGGCAAAATGCTCATAGATAAAAGCATAAAGGGTAAGTAGAAGTACTTTCAATAAAGTGTTGAAAGCCTGACTGCCAATGCCGATATTAAGATTGGTAAGGGTATCTTCGAAATTATAAAAATTGGTTCCTTTAAAGCGGCCCCAGATAAATTCAAAAAGCATTCCCAGCAAGAAGAATGGAATAGCCAGGAGGATAAAGTTTGGGTTCATTGGAAAATGAGGATTAAAAGAAAATGCTTGTTTTTTTAGTAATCTAATATACAAAGCTACGCTTTTACCCTGGAAAATAAAGAGAAATTCGGGTATTGCGTAGAACAGATACCAGAATTAATTCCTATTTTAGCCTTACTCAATCATCCACCCTAAACACATCCGCATGAAAAATATTTACGCACTGATTCTTGGAACGTTGTTGCTCGGAATGATTTCTCCGAAAGCTCAGGCCCAATTAGCTGCCTCGATCACGTCCACCACCAATATTAATTGTTTCGGGGCATGTACTGGATCAACTACTGTTACACCCTCCGGCGGAACTGCTCCTTATACTTATTCCTGGTCACCCGGCGGTGCTACCACCGCAACCGTATCAGGTCTCTGCGCAGGCACCTATACGGTAACTGTTACTGACGCGCTGGCAGCGAATGTCACTCAGAACTCAACGATTACTCAACCTTCAGCAATCACCGTAAACCCCGGACAAGTAAACGTGGCCTGCCATTCTGCTTCCACTGGATCTGCCTCTGCCGCTCCGCTGGGTGGAACTCCGGCTTATACTTACTATTGGTCTGGAGCAAGTATTGGCACCGGACAAGGCACTGCAAATGCAGGTGGTCTGGCTGCGGGAGGTTATACGTTAACTGTTACAGATAACAATGGCTGTACAAAAAACCAGACCTACATTATAACACAGCCTGGAAACCCTGATGTGCTTACACCTTCTGTTGGCAATGAAACCTGTGGAGGTGGGAATGACGGAAGCGGTTATGTTACAGCCTCCGGAAATGCTCCTTTTACTTATAACTGGACACCCAGCGGAGGAACCGGTGCTGGCGCTACTTCCCTTTTCGCGGGAACCTATACCTGTACGGTAACCGATAATTATAACTGTGTAACGCCTGTTGTAATGACCGTTACACAGCCTCCAGCAGTTACGCCTACGGTTACCTCCTACACCAATGTATTGTGTAACGGGGCTGCGACCGGAGCTATTTCGGTTAGTACTACCGGTGGTACAGGTCTCTCCATCCCCTATACCTATACCTGGAATAGTGGTCAAACTACTTCCAACGCAACGAATCTCCCTGCCGGAACTTATACTTGCACAGTATCTGATTCTGTCGGATGTACCGCTACTGCGACACAGACCATTACCCAACCGGCAGTATTAAATGTCGCCCTCTCCGGCGCAAATGCCAGTTGCAGTGTCTGTGACGGGAGTGAAATCGCAAGTGTCACAGGCGGCACTGCTCCTTATCTATATTCCTGGTCTCCGGGTGGACAGACCACTTCAACTACCAACGCACTTTGCGCCGGCACTTATAGCTGTCATGTAACAGATTCCTATGGTTGTACTCAGGTGGGCAACTTCACCATTACCCAGGTAGCTTCCCCTTATCTTCAGGGAACGGTTACTGCACCGATATCCGGCGCTATCAACAGCGGAATGGTTTACCTTGTTAAATATGACACAGCCTTGCATCACCGTCAGGTCTTTCAGGACAGTACGGCTCTTACAACCGGTGGGATGTATAGTTTTTCAAACGAGCCTGCCGGTCAATACCTGGTGTATGCTGTTGCCGACACTGCCATCTATCATAACACCTTCAAAACCTATTCCGGTCATACTACCGAATGGGATAGCGCAAATATTCAAAATCTGGTATGCCCAAGCAACGATACCGCTAATGTCAATATGTTCGAGTTGAATCCAACCGTTGGAGCTGGATCCATCAGTGGTTATGTGAAACAGGGGATGGGTTACACCCCCCGTTATATAGGAACCGATCCGGGTACGCTTGCACCGGGTGATCCGGTTCCGGGACTGGACGTAAACCTTGAACAACATCCTGGTGGAATCATCGCTCATACAACTACCGACGGAACTGGTAAATATCATTTTGGAACGCTCCCTCCAGGTACCTTTCAGGTCTTCGTAGATATCCCTGGCCTGGGTATGACCGGAACCTATACACGAACCATCACCAGCAACCAGATGTTCCCGAATCTGGATTACCATGTCGATTCCACTCATATTTATCCCGACTCTTCCGTTATAACCGGAATGGCTACTCAGCAGCAGGCAGTAAAGAGTTTGTCTCTTTCTCCAAATCCTTTTAAGGACCAGGTCATCATCAACTACAACCTTGGAAACCGTTCAGAAGTAAGTATGCAGCTATACGATGTGCTTGGAAAAGAAGTAGGATTATTGATGAGTAGCCGACAGGAAGCCGGTTCTCATTCGTACACATTCAGTGCAGCAGACTATGGACTTGCTCCCGGAATCTATATCCTGAAAGTAACCATGGAAGGAACAACCACTTCCAGAAAAATAGTGCATACCGAATAGCAGTTACCCGACTGTAAGCACAAAGCCCGCTACCATAATGGTTAGCGGGCTTTTCTTTTTTAAGAAGGATTTGTTTTCTAAAAATCGAATTTATAGATGTCTTCAATCTTAGATTCCTTGCTTTTGGAAACCTGCAGATCCTTGATCAATCCATTCGACACATCGTAGACCCAACCATGTATCATCAGTGGCTTATCCTGATCCCAGGCCTGCTGCACTGCTGAAGTCTTGCTCAGATTATAAACCTGTTCCGTCACATTCAATTCTGTTAAACGGTTTGCTTTGAGCTCGGGGTCCTTAATCAGATCGAGTTCTGTCTGATGCAAACGATGTACATCTTTGATATTCCGGAGCCAGTTATCAATCAGTCCAAACTGAGTCCTGCTTAATGCTGCATTGATTCCTCCGCAATTATAATGTCCGCAGACGATCACATGCTGGACATTCAGAACCGTCAGCGCATAATCCAGCACGCTGAGCATATTGATATCGGTATGCACCACCATATTGGCAATATTGCGGTGTACGAATACTTCACCCGGACGTGTATTCGTGATTTCATTCGCCGGCACCCGGCTGTCGGAACAACCAATCCACATCACCGGAGGATTCTGGCTTTTCGAAAGTTCTTTGAAAAAATCAGGGTTCTCTTCCAGGCGGTCGCTCACCCATTTTTTATTTCCGTCCAGAAGGGATTGGTATAAGGATATCAGTTTCTCTGCGCTCATGGACGTCTTTTAAGTAAAAATAAACAATTATTATTTAGGGAACGGAAGCTCCCCACTTCTCTTTCTTTAACCTCTCCTGTGATACATCAATATATTAATTACTAAAGAGTTACAACAATAATCCGGCATAAAGCCCCGGACATAAAAAACAAGATAAGATGAATATCTGGTTATTGTGCTTATATAATAATGAGGATTTTTAATACAACAAAGGAGGACAGCATCCTTTTAAAATCACATAGAACCTGTTCCTTCTACCTGCATGGCGTAAAGACCTCAGCGCTTTGATAGTTTTTAAGATTCATTTAAATCTTTTAAAAATGAAGATCATGAAGAAATGTCTCCATCTTCTGTTCGTGCTGACCTTCTTCTCCCGATTGGTTTCTGCACAAACCGAGATCCCGGTTCGCTACCTTTTCTTTCCGGCTGAGAGCCTGAAAGGTTTCGATTTTCACTCCTCTCTTCAGGAGCTTGGAACCTATCATGCAACACACCATCTGAGTGAAGCCGAGAAGGATCAATTCATAAAGACCCGGGAAGAGTCATTCATCCGTGAAAAAAGTCATTTGATGCCTGCCCCTTCAGGGGCAAAGTTAACATACAAAGATGTTCCTCCCGCTAAACTTACGCAGATTCAGTCAGCTGGTTGTCATAACCTCGACTTTGAAACCGGTGATTATACCGGATGGGCCGGGGACATCGGCTACAATATGAATTCCGGGATGCCACTAACCTTATGGGGAAGCGGGATCACCTCGTTGGGGACCGACGCAGCGGAGACCTCCTGCTCCTATCATACTCTGGTAGATGCTTCTTCGGGCTTTGACCCCTATGGGTTCTTTCCAATGCTTGATGCCGCTGGAGGAAGTTATGCAGTAAGATTGGGAGGGGAAAAAATCAATACCTATAACACCCCTTGCAATTCGGGCTATGCGGATATGGTAGCCATGCAAAATTACAGCGGAGGAGAAATCCTGGAACAAAGTTTTCTCGTCACTCCATCCAATGACCTTTTTACTTATAACTATGCGGTCGTCCTTCAAGATGGTGGACATCCAACCGGGGATCAACCTTATTTTTCAGTCACTGTACTCGACGGAAGCGGCAGTCCTATTCCTTGCCTGCAATACTATATGCAATGCACCCAAGGTGTGCCCCCTCCCGGCTTTCAGACCTCGTTTTTCAATTCCGGAGTCTTCTACTGTCCATGGCAGGGTAATAGTCTGAATCTTATTCCTTACCTGGGACAGACAGTCACCGTCATCTTCACAGCAGCAGGTTGTAATCAGGGAGGGCATTTTGGATATGCTTATGTAGATGCCAGCTGCGGACCAGCTGTATTAACCACTTCCTCCCCTGCTGTTTGTTCCGGCTCTACCATGACGATCGCTGCTCCTCCCAGCAGTCCGGGAACCACTTTCCAGTGGATTGAAATCCCTGCCGGTTCGGGTATTCTGGGATCAACCACCGGTCCGTCCATTACCATTAACCAAAGCGGGCATTACGAAGTAACCGTTTCTTATGGAGCCTGCAGCTATAGCCTCGATACCACGATTACATTCTATACTTATCCGGTCCTCACCGCTTCCGTTTCGAATGTAAAATGTTTCGGACGTAACGATGGAGTCGTCAGTGTGGCTGCTTTGGGAGCCGGTCCCTTTACCTATTCCTGGTGGCCGGCCGTGAGCACCAGTGCTACAGCATCCGGATTAAGTCCCGGCACTTATTCGATTTCCGTCCAGACCGCCCAGGGATGTTCTTCCTCCCAGTCGGTCTCCATCACACAGCCTCCTCCTCTGCTTGCATCCGGCTCAACTGTGAACGGAAGTTGCAGTCAGGATAATGGCTCGGCCGGTGCTATTGTTCATGGTGGCACCGGGACTTATACCTACGCCTGGGTGCCCCCTCCGGCCAGTACACAGACGAATGCCATCGTCACCAATCTCAGTCCGGGTATCTATACCTGTACCGCCACCGATTCAAACGGTTGCAGCATTCAGGTGGTGGATACGATCATCAATACCGGAACACCCCCTCATCCCATTATTTCGGCCAGCGGAACAACTTCCTTATGTGCCCCGGATTCTGTCGTACTCACCGCTTCCGGAGCCAGCACCTATTCCTGGAGCACCGGTTCATCAGGGAGTTCCATTACGGTTCACAATGCAGGAGTGTATGTAGTCTATGCGTCCTCCACTTGTGGAGTTGATTCCGCCAAACAATCCGTCACCCTCAGTAAGAAGCCGATACTCGTATTAACCGGAGGAGGTACTATTTGTGATGGAAATACTGCAACCCTGAATGTAACCGGAGGAGGCACTTATCTCTGGAGCACAGGGTCCAATCAGAACTCTATTACGGTGACGACATCCGGAACTTATACCGTAGTCAGTACAAATATTTGTGGAAGTGATACCGCTTCGGCTACGGTAGATGTAAGTACTGTACAGGCCAGTTTTACTCCCAGTGTTTCCAGCGGCCTTCCTCCTCTGAATGTTAATTTTATAGATGGAAGCTCAGTGAATGTGAATTCATGGCTTTGGTCCTTCGGAAACGGCGATACAGCGGCGAGCAAGAATTCCTCTTTCACCTTTCACAACCCGGGAACTTATACGGTCCTCTTAACAGTTACCAATGCCCAAGGTTGTAAAGGAACGCATGAAGCGGTGATTGTAGTGAATGAAATTCCATCCTGGATTGTAACGCCCAATGTCTTCACTCCTAATGGAGACGGAAACAATGATTTCTTCTATTTCGATTCCAAAGGAATCAGCAATTTTCATGCAACCATCTTCGATCGCTGGGGAGTTATCTTAAGTGAACTTCATGCTCCTGAACAAGGTTGGGATGGAAGGACTATTGCCGGGGAACCGGCTTCTGATGGAACTTATTATTACCTGGTGCATGCTACAGGTGATGATGGGAAGGTTTATGATCTGAAAGGGTTTGTGATGTTGATGCGGTGAGGTTTTGAATCGCATTGCGTCAACAATTTGTTTAACAATTGCCGAACTCGTGACTCTGGATAAGGTAAATGAAGTTTTGAATAGATCGCTGACTGAAAATAGCAGCAGTCAAAAAATAAATCTTCCTGAACTCCAAAATGGAATTTATATTTACCATTTTGAGATAAGCGGCAAAAGCGTTAAGACTGGGAAACTTGTAATTATTAAGTAGATTTGAGGAAGTGTTTCCTCATGAAAACAATCGGAGTACTGATAGCCATTTTACTTTTTATTTCTTGCAATGCACAAAACTTAGTGCCTAATTACTCATTTGAGATCTTTAGTAGTTGTCCAATATCGGGCCCAGGGGATATTACCACTGCCATTCCATGGGTACTGCCCAACGGAAACTCAGCTGAATATTTTAATGAATGTAGTCCTCAAAGTTCCACCACCTCTGTTCCAAAAAATTTAGCAGGATATCAGTGGGCTAGGACGGGTAAAGCATATGCTGGAATAATCACATTTGCTCCTTCCTTACCTAATACCAGAGATTATATACAGGTGCAATTAACTGATTCTTTAGTTGCCGGCCGATTATACTGTGTCGGATATTATGTTAATCTTTCCAATATTGTCCAATATGCCTCTAACGGCTTTTCAGCATACTTTTCGAACACTCCTATTTCTTGTAGTTCCGGCTGCTTCTTTTCCTATACTCCTCAGTTTAATTATTCGGGAAGCGTAGTCTCTGATACTTTAAACTGGACACTCATTGCTGGAACATTTACTGCCTCTGGAGGTGAAAAATACATGACCATTGGAAATTTCAACACCGATGCCAACACAACCTATTCCATAATAAACCCAACGGGTTCAGGAGGGCCAGCGGCTTATTACTACATCGACGACGTCTATGTCGGCACCTGCGATACCATAAAGCCCCCTCCTGTTGTTTCTTCTTTAACAATCCCCAATGTCTTCACTCCCAACAATGACCAGCAAAATGATGTTTTCAGCATCTCTTCCTATAATATTCAAAGCCTGAACTGCCAGATCTTTAATCGATGGGGGATAAAGGTTTGGGAACTAACACAACCCCTTGAATCCTGGGATGGACACGATAAAACAGGAATACCTTGTTCAGAAGGAGTTTATTTTTATGTCCTCAATGCTACAGGCACAGATTCCAGAGTATATCATCAGACGGGGTTTATACAGCTGAGCAGGTAAATTTAATTGACCTCCGCTTAATCTTATGCATAAGTAAAACAGAACCCGCGCGCTGCCCTGACGCCCTTCGGCTTAGCTCACCAACAGGCACGAACTCACTTGCTCTGAATTCACTTCCCATTTTAAGGATTGAGAGCAGTGTGTAAAGAAAACGGATAAGACACCTGCTGGTGATATTGAACGAGCTGAAAAAATAAAACAAGAATACCTAAAATAAAGCATTGAGTAAATATTAAACCTCTAAAACTACGCTACGACATGAGAACAAAAATTAAAAACTCCAAGCCGAAGGGCATAACCCTCTCTGAGTTTGAAACTTCACTCTATGGGAAAAAGGGAACTCCCAAGCGGGACGAATACGATACCCAGCTCAAACTTGAATTAATCGGTGAACTTATAAAGCAAATCCGTGAGCATAATAATCTGACCCAAACCCAGCTTGGCAAGAAGCTTGGAATGGATAAAACCTATGTATCCAGAATGGAAAACAACTTAAAGACCCAACGCCTGGATACGATTATTAAAGTATTCAAAGCATTAAAAGCAACCATGTTTATCAGGGTGGAAGGTGAAGACGGAATGAAGGTGGTTGAGCTTATTTAAGAAGGTAATTGCTGGTTGGCGTGGACTTCCCCGATGGCGCGGGTTTCTCTGGCACAATCCTTGCAAAGCCAAAATCATGGCTAAACATCTCCGAAGAATCACCCTACTTTTTTTACTCTCGCCAATTATAAATCAGGCACTTGCGAGTAATCTATCTACAGAAATCAAACACCCGAAATACCAATCGCGGAAGAGTTTTGCTCCTACTACCGGTAGCTTCTTGCTTTCAGCCCAGAGTAGTTTGGGGAGCTTTGCTTTGTCGGCTCCTCGGCAATATTATGGGATCAGCGCAGAATATTATTTTTATAAGAACTGGAGTGTTATGGGTGGGATTCAGCTGAGTCCGGGTGATTTCAAATTCACTCCTGCTCCGTTTACCGCTGAGCTATTTAAGTTTATGTCATCGGATGGACATGGAGACTACCACCATTATCACGGTTCTGCCAAAGGATTCTGTTACCTCCTGGTTTCGTTGGCTATGAATGATGGGGTAGGATATAATATCCCTCTCGGCAAATATATACACCTGATGCCATACGTTGGCACCTGGCAGTTTGAGATGCAATATGCAGGGGTGGGTGACAAATGGAATGAAGTAGACCGCTGTTCCATGGGGATGTGTATGAAGATTCAGCCAGCACGGCATCTGCTCATTAACCTGGGTGGGGAATATAACCGATCCGTTCTTTTTTCTGATTCTGCCGAAGGCTACCTAATGAATTTTTCTATCGGTTACCGGTTCAGTTAGGCTCACAGCATCTCAATCTTACCTGCGATGGCGTAGATGTGTCGGGTTGTTAAATGTGACCGTTCTTTTTCCTGATCCTGAATTTTATTATATTTGCTACTCTCCGCCACAGACATTAGAAAACCCGATGAAAAAAAGAGGTCTAACCTTCTTTCTTTCCATTTTCTATGTTTGTTCCCTTCTGGCGGAAACGAATGGAGATTCCCTTGCCGAAAATCTGTTCAAGGAAGGGAAAGCCAAATTCATGATTGGCGATTATGTAAACGCCCTTGATAAGCTCCGGGCCTCTCTTTCTCTAAATTCCTCCAACACCGAAGCCCGGCTTTTGAAAGCGACTGCCGAATTCAACCTTAAATCTTATAAAGAATCAGAGAAAGATTGCGAGCTTCTTCTGGAGATTTCTCCCAAGGCCTTTCTTGCCTGGAACATGAAAGCCTGTTGTGAGGAGAAACAGGATCAATTCAAAAAGGCTTGTACTGATTTCGATAAATGCCTCCAGCTAAACCCCAACTATACGGAAGCCTGGCTGAACAAAGGAGCATTGGAACTGCGTCTCAAGCGGTATGACAAGGCCATTACTGATTTTACGGAACTCTTGAAGATTCAGCCCCATTGTGAAAATGCCTATTACCTAAGAGGCAAGGCCAGATATGAAAGTGGTGACCAGGCAGGGGCTTGTGCCGACTGGAAGAACATAGAAGATCCTGATGAGTTTGAAAACTTGGAATCACTTATCCTTATTTGTAAATAATATCGAGTATAAAAAACAACCACCATGAAAAAAACATTACTTATTCTTGCTGCAGGTCTGCTGACAAGCCATATGCTGGATGCCCAAACCTATAACTACTACTTTGGAAACATCCATAGTCAAACAAGTTATTCCGATGGGAACACAGACAGCGCTACCTCTCACATCAATACTCCTCTACAGGCATTTGCTTATGCACGAGCTTCCCAGCATATTGATTTTTATGGAATCAGCGATCACAATCACCAGGCAGCTGGCATGCGTGCACCTTCGTATTATCACAAAGGCCTTGCAGATGCTGACAGCTCGAATGTAGACGGGACTTTTGTGGCCATGTATGGATTTGAGTATGGTGTTATCGCTAACGGAGGGCATGTCATCGTTTATGGTTCCAACAATCTGATAGGTTGGGATTACAATGATTTTGATGTCTTTAACGGGGAGACAGACTATCTCGGATTATTTGCCAAAGTGAATAAGCTACCCAATGCATTCGCGTATCTCTGCCACCCGCAACCAGGAGATTATGGAGGCCTGGTTTCTTCGGCTGCGTTCAGTGCAACTGCCGATAGTGCCGTGGTTGGAGCTTGTTCCAGAAGCGGACCGGCCTTCTCGACCAATAATACTTACTCAAACCCTTCTGGCGGGGATTATATTGCTCAATGGAGGTACGGTCTTGCCAAAGGTTATCATCTAGGAATAGGACTCGATCACGACACGCATATGAGTGTATATGGGAGGCAAACAGCCGGAAGGTTAGTGGTGATGGCTACTGCTCTTACCAGAGCCAATGTATATGATGCATTCAGGCAAAGACATTTCTATTCATCAGACGACTGGAACGCTCAGGCCACTTTTACCGTCAACTCACAAATGATGGGCAGTATTTTGACCAGTGCGGGTAATCCTGCTATTCATATTTCCGTCATGGACCCCGACAGTGAATCCATTGCCTCCATCCAGGTATTCTATGGTGTTCCTGGCAGCGGTGTCGTTTCCACTTTACTTAATTCCAATGCCAATTCCAAGACCTTTGACTTTACTCCGGTTGTGCCGGATGGAACCTCCTACTATTTTTATGCTCAGATTAATCAGACCGACGGAGACGTTATCTGGACTTCCCCGATCTGGTTTACCCGCAACGATTTTCCAGCAGATCTTCCGGTAGCGGGGATGAAGACTCCTCCCTCCCTTATATGTACCGGAACCCAAATTGCATTTGATGACAGCAGTGCGCATGTGCCTACCACCTGGTCCTGGTCATTTCCTGGATCTACTATACCCACCAGCAACCTTAAAAACCCTGTAGTTGCTTATAATACGGCAGGTACCTATACCGTGTCTCTCACTGCAACTAATGTCAACGGAAGCAACACCACCACCAAAGTAATACAAGTAGTTGCATCCCCAGCGGTTCCTGTAGTAAGTCAACATTGGAATACTCTATTCACAACATCTGCACTTACTTACCAGTGGTATCTGGCTGGTTACATTATTCCAGGTGCGACCCAACAGACCTATAATTCCACACAATCAGGATACTACAGTGTGTGTGTAAGCAATGCTGCCGGTTGCTCCACTTGCTCGGCACAATATTCCTTTACAGTAGGTATCAATGAAATCGATCAAACCGAAGAAGCCATCATCATCTACCCGAATCCGAATGACGGCAATTTCACACTCCGGTTTGAGTTGATGAAAAGTCAGGAACTGAACCTCCAGATTTTTGATCTGAGCGGAAGAGCCGTGTACGAAACCAAAGCCGTTGGAATAAGTGGAACAAATCTGATGAATGTGGATCATGCCAACCTGGCTAAAGGTGTTTACCTCCTCCAGTTCCGTACAGAAGAAGGAATGGGAATCCGCAAGCTGGTCATTAACTAATCCTGCTGGTAAATAATAAAATAGAAAAAAAACCTCCTGACGCACAAGTCAGGAGGATAAAACCGGACAATCGAGAGGCCACACTCCCGGATCGCCGGCCAACTATTGATTTTAATAAGATGCAGTCCTGCGTAGAGCCTTCTTATAGTCACTGCACGTAAGCTATAGGAGGAAGGAATGAAGAGCTCCGCAGGAGCTGCAGTATGAATGACTTTATCAGGACTTACCTGATCACCACAAACCATTTTAAAGGGAAGATGAGGCAGCCCTGTGTTCATCACTGTTTTTTATTCCGCCACAGAATTGATTCAACAGTAACGAAACACAGGAGCTGCTTTCATCTCCTTATCAAGCAACTTCGCGGGTATCCAGACCCAACTATATTTTGCACGTATAATGGATGGTAAGAATGCGAAGCTGCAAGAGTATCATAGAAGATAATTCTTTACAGATTTCGGTAGGATGATTGCTGAGTTAAAACAGCTAATCATACGACCTCAGTCCAGCGAATAAACAGTTTGTAGGCCCTCAAAAAATGGGGGACTGAAACAAAGTCCATTCACAAAACTCAGGCGATTCGAGGAGGCGGAGTGGTGATTTCGGAATCTATGTTCCGTTGCGCAGGGATGAAAGCGCTTGGAGTAATAGTACTGGAAGTGAAATGAAAGACCAGTTGGTGAGTCTCTGAACAGTAATCAAAGGCAAGAAGCTTAAGCAGGAGCTGGCTGGTTTTTCCGTTGGTCATTTTATTTGCATCCAACTGATTGGTAATGTTTTCTCCCAACTGACTGAACAATTCCTCTTCCTTTGCATCGTTCAAACAAAAATAGATAGTGGAACCGTTGGTGTTTTTTTCTGATCTAACCACATCATAGAGACCCCCTTTGTATGAAAATTCACGGTCTTCCAACCAGGCAATTTCAGACTTGTTCTGAGGGGTTTCGTAAATCTGTATAAGCTTTGAATCGGGCGTCTTTCCTAGTATTTCAGACCGCATCTGGTTGTGTATATCCAATTGGTTTAAGCGGAACGCAATGAAATATCCCAGGCTGTTAAACAGGAATATAACCAGGAAAAATAATGCGAGTGCTTTTTTCAAAATGCGGTTATTAGCACTTCAAATGTAATGAAATTCGGGAAAAACCAAGTGTCTTCCGAATAAATTATCCAGACCGCTTGTGTTTTAAAAAAATCACACTCACCTATGTTATATAGTAACAAGGAGACTGAATTAAGGATTGTACCTTAAAAGCTTCTGAATTCATTTAAGAGATAGCCCTTATGGTACGGATTTGGGCTGGTGGTGTTGCGTTGGCCCAATGCTCACAGCGAATACTTTTTGAACTTTAGAGTGCATTTATACTCAACACTCTACTCCACGGCCCTTGCACATGCTTCCGGATGGTGGCCACTCTGAAATAATATTTTGTATCGGAGGTTAATCCAACATACCGGCATTTAGAAACCGTAGAAGTTATAATCGTTTTCCACCCCTCCGGCTTTTTTGGATCGGTTGACATCTGATAGATATAAGTACCACGACTATAGGCTTGTGTTCTTAAAAGAACCTCTCCCGGGCTGACCCCAACTTTGACAGAAAATCCCGGGGATGTCCTCAGAGGATATATTTTAAGAGTCATCCCCGCGCTCTCTATGATAGAGATGCCATTGACCTCGTCGTTATTCGCAGCAGCCTCTACCATTGTTTTTAATTGAAGGAAGGCTATTTCCATGGATCTGACAGCCGCATACATCGGACTGGCTGTTCCTCTGGCACCGCTTGTGGTGGTCTTTATGGTATCTTCTGCAAGTGTAATTTTTTTCTGAAGGGTGTCGATGCTGGGCTTTGGATCGGGGAAATTAGGATTACCAGTCAATTTGCCGACAATAAACCTCGCTTTTACCAATTTATTAGGAATACTCAGTCTGGACATTCCAAGAACTACTTCCAATTTCCGACTTGTTAAATAAGCTGCCATAACAAAAGGTCTGCAAATATTTCCAATTTTATACCTCAGGGGCTTAAAATTTCACTTCCGTGATTCTATACCCTAGATCTAAATTAATTATATTTCATATATAATACATTTTATATGTTTAAATTGAGAAATTGAATTGTTTTATATCCCTTTTGCATAGCCAAAAAATAACCACTAAGGCACTAAGGCCACTAAGGTTCACTAAGACCCGATAGATTTCGGGTTTTACGTATAAAGCTTAGTGTTTCTTAGTGCCCTCAGTGCCTTAGTGGTAAAATTAAGTCTATGGTGGGACTAGTAGTTCAAACTTGAGTAGCACTTTGCACTAAAGTCGGGCAAAAAGTACAAACTGGAGTAGACATTGTTACTATAGTCGAGCAAAAAGTACAAACCGGAGCAGACATTGTTACTATAGTCGAGCAAAAAGTACAAACCAGAGTAGACATTTCCACTTTGTTCGAGCAAAAAGTACAAACCGGAGTAGAGATTTTCACTTTGTTCGAGCAAAAAGTACAAACCGGAGCTCCGATTCATACTATAGTCGAGCAAAAAGTACAAACTTGGGTTGAAGTTTCTGAAATCGGAGTACAGATTGCTACTATTGTCGGGCAAAAAGTACAAACCGGTGGAAGGGGAGTAAGTATTATTGGTTCAGAAGCGCAATATCCTGTAAAACCAGCAAGAATTACCGATCCTATTTAAAGAAACATCATACCTGCTCTTAAAACCGCTGAACGGACTCTGCTTATTTGATGATATTACAATGGCCGATGTACTGATGTTTCTCGTGAAAGACATCTTTAAGATCGACTTTCCAGACGTAAGTATCAATCTGTGCGATGTTTGCTCCGTTATTGGCTTTTCCATTCCAGCCTTCCAGCCAGGTATAGGTTTCCCACATGAGATTTCCCCAGCGGTCGAACATCATCAGATGGTAATTGTTCGGATCGATACCGATTCCGTTCGGTGACCAGGTATCATTCTTTCCATCTCCGTTAGGCGTAAAAGTATTCGGAGCATAGAAGGTAAAGTAAGGCTGAATGCAGACCGGGTGTTCCACCTGTGCCGGGCAGCCATCGGAGCCTACCACAGAAAGTGTGACGGGATAGCAACCCGTGTCGGGATAAGTATAGTTCGGGTTCTGAAGAATAGAAGTAGATCCGGTGAAATCACCAAAGTTCCACGACCAGGAGACCACCGATCCCGTTGTTAGATCTGTAAAGAAGATCTGTGGATCCAGGATAGTGGTAGGTTGAGGAGAAGCGCTAAAGTTTGGATCGGGAACCGGAAGGGCATTGATGAAATTATTAATCGTCTGACTTCCTTTACAACCATGAATATCGATCACGTTATAAGTAACCGGGTAATTTCCTGCAGTGTTATAACAATGAACCACGGTATTACATCCGGATCCTGTTGCTCCGTCGCCGAAAGTCCACGTTGCACTTGCACAAGCCGGATTGGAAGTGCCTGTGAATGTGGCACAGACAGGAGCACATTTAACAGTATCTACCGAAGTAAAATTCACGATCGGTAAAGGGTAAAGGGTGACGGTTACATAATCAGAATCGGTCGGGGTGCCACAGTTGTCATTGACGATTACGGTGTAGGTTGTAGTAACCGTTGGACTGGCAGTAGGGTTTGCTACGGTGGTGCTTGAAAGTCCGGTTGGAGGCATCCAGTTATAGGTATAGGGTCCACCGTTCCCCCCAGAACCCACTGCTCCAAGTACTGTGGAGGATCCAGGACAAATAGTATTTGCTCCGCTGGCCACTACTTCAAGTGGAGGATTTACGATCACGGTAATATTGACCGGAGGTGCTACACATCCATGTGAATCTACGATGGTTGCGGTATACGTGGTAGTCACAAGAGGACAAACGGTTGTGGAAGCAAGTACTGTTGCGCCTTGTGCCCATACATAGGTATAACCCGGCGTTCCACCTGCTCCAACAGCAGTGAGTGTGGTACAGGCTCCGATGCAAATGGTAGGAGGTGGTCCGGGACTTAAGGTAACCGGTGGTGGCTGACTGATGGGCATGACAACTGTGCTGACACAATGTGCAGAATCGGTAACCGTACAGGTATAGGTTCCCGCAGAAAGACCGGTAGCAGAAACAGTGCCCTGGCCTCCGGTGATGGCTCCACCGGTCCATGAATAAGTATAAGCCGGAAATCCTCCGGCAGCAGCTACAGTGGCTGTACCGTTATTCGATCCAAAGCAAGTATCACGGGTGGAAGCAAGCGGAGAAAGCACTACCCCTGGTTTATTGGGAACCACATTGATCATGGAATCCGGACAACCATTATTATCTTTTATATAAATCGTGTAGCTACCGGGAACCAGAAGTGAATAATTAGTAGTCGTTGCACCGGCACCTGTTGCAGGGCTCCAGGAGTAAGTATAGCCTGGTGTTCCGCCGGTCACATTCACGGAATCTTTACCATCAGGCTTTCCGCAATCAGCCGCTTTGGAACCAACGGTCATCACCAGTGGTGTAGGTTGTGGAACAACAGCACTGGAGGTGGCTGTGCAACCATGTGCATCGGTAATGGTGGATGTGTATGTTCCGGCACAGATATTATTACAGCTGGCTGTTGTACATCCACTGCCGCTCCAGGAGTAGGTATAGGTTGCAGTACCACCGGTAGGAATACAAATGACCTGACCATTGCATTTTCCATTACACGTAGCTCCCACTCCGGAAGCTGTAACGGCAAGCACCGTAGGCTGAACAACGGTTACGGTGTTTGTTGCCGAACATCCGGTTCCGTCGGTGACAGAAAAAGTATAAGTGCCGGCTGTCAGACCTGTGGCACTGGTGGTCGTTCCACCACCTCCAATAGTTCCGTTGGCCGTAGTCCAGGAATAGGTAAAGGGGGCTGCACCCCCTGTGGGGGTAGCTGTTGCGGTTCCATCATTTCCTCCGAAACAGGCTACCGGAGTTGCAACACTTGTGCTGGAGGGGCCGCCGGGAGAAGTAACCGTTGCAGTTGCAGTTGCCGAACAGGTTCCGCTGGGAGTGGTGACGGTGATCGTATAGGTTCCTGCATTGAGTCCTGTAATTCCAGCAGTGCCTTGTCCTCCACCTATGGCACCTCCGGTCCAGCTATAGGTATAAGGAGTAGCACCACCGGTGACGGTAGCTGTGCACGTGCCATCACCGCCAGGAGAACAACTGGCGGGTGTGGAAGATACGGTTACGGTGGGAGCGCCCGGGGGTTGAGTGATTATCACGGTTCCGGAAGCAGTACATCCGTTGGCAGTCGTTACCGTACAAGTATAGGTTCCGGCAGCCATAGCGGTGGCATTAGCGGTCGTCCCCCCTGCTCCGGGGTTGGGCGACCAAGAATACGTATAAGGAGTATTTCCTCCGGTTACTGTGGCCGTAGCGGTTCCATCATTTCCAGGAGAGCAAGAGGCGTTCGTAGAAGCAAGGGTTAATACCGGAACAGGAAAAAAAGCAATGGTGGTATCAATCGTATAAAAACAGCCCGGTGCCTGAGTGACGGTGACATCATAGGTACCTGCAGCATTCAGGGTAACCGTTTGCGCGGTAGAAGAACCAACAATTCCAGGTCCGGTCCATGAATACGTTCCGCTGGCGCTGGCACCCGGAGCAGTCAGGTTTATCGTTCCTCCAAGGCAGACTTCAGGGGAAGATGCAAGCACTTGTATAGGTCCACAGGTTGCATCTACATATGCATAACCAAAGTGGCCCCCGTGAGTACAGCCTGCAGCCGTAAAACGGACGGTTACATTCTGGCCTATATAGGTCTTTAAATTAAAGGAGTTGGTTTGCCAGGCCGTGTGCACGAATACAGGTCCGCCCCAGCCGTTCAGGACCGAAGAAACAGACATACCGGGTGGGGTGTTGGTGGAGTCTGACTGCACATAGTACTGCATACAGGGAATAGGGTTTCCGGCATTATCCAGCACCTCCGCTCTGAAGTATGGACATTCACCCGGAGCATGCTGGGCTTGGTCAATCACCGTGGCATAGTTATAAGTGAGCATTGCGTTTGCAGCAGAAACTAAAAAAGTCTGCTGAACCATTTCTCCGGCGGAATTATACAAAGCTCCAACCTGTTTCCCGGAAGTACAGGAATCGGGCACACCCAGATAAGTTTGAGGACCATTTAAATTAATCCATTCCCCTCCAAGACGGAGTGCGGTCGTTCCTCCTCCCGGATCAAGCATCGGCAAAGCACTATAAGGATCATTTCCGGCAGCAGCAGTAACTAGCGTATGATAGGCACATCCTGTTTCCGGATAATTTGTTCCATGCGTCCAGATAACCGGCCCCAGCACAGAGAGTGGAAGACCTGAATTATTATTATAGCCCCAAGCCCCCGTCCAGCCCGTATAATTTCCCAACTCAAAGTCGAGGTTATTACAGGCAGAAGTAATGACCGGCGTTACTTTCAGCTTACTATCTTTTGGAGTAACGCGGTGATATTTTTGATCTACGAACAGATCTTCTTGTCCTCTGATGTGCAGGTATTTTTCATATTCAGTCAACCCATGCTGGGCAGAATAGATGACTGTCTGTTTGTAGCAAGCATTAAAGTCAAACCCTTTCAGGGTATCTCCCTGATAAAAAGCATATCTGCCCGGCACCTGGCTCAGGCAGATACTCGCACCCGAAAGCAGGATACAGAGCGAAAGCATTTTTTTTCTTTGGTACATGACGGAGAATATTGAAAATAAGTTAAACCCTTTCTGTGAATGCTGTGATTTTAAAAAACGTGAATGGTATGTACAGAAAGTGGTTTCGGAATGCCCGAGGGCTCGGGCTCTTGTAGGATTATCACTTACCTTCAGAACAAATATTACGAAAAAAAAGGAGAAATCCTAGTAGCATTGGCATTAAAATACCAGATAGGGGAGATTTAACCTAAAGGTTACCTGATGAAGAATTATAGGGGTAAAGAGGCCGGTGCTACTTAATTATATTGCAGTGCCCGATGTAGTGGTGACTGTCGTGGAAAACATCCTGAAGATCAACTTTCCAGACATAGGTATCGATCTGAGCGATCTTATCGCCATGATTTGCTTTCCCATCCCAGCCTTCGAGCCAGGTATGTGTTTCCCAGATGAGGTTACCCCAGCGGTCAAAAATCATGAGGTGGTAGTTGCTCAGGTCAATACCCACCCCATTAGGGAACCAGGTATCGTTGACCCCGTCACCATTGGGAGTAAAGGTGTTTGGTGCATAAAAGGCAAAGAATGGCTGAATGCAGATGGGGTGTTGGGCTGTATCTGTACAAGAGTTGGTGCCGGTCACAATCAGAATGGCCTCAAAGCAACCGGTGTCGGGATAGCTATACGTTGGGTTGATCAAGGTGGAGGAAGCCCCTGTAAAGTCGCCGAAGGTCCAGAAATAAGAAGCGATAGAACCGGTACTCTGATTGGTAAAGTAGATCAGCGGATCAATAATACTTGTTGGCTGGGGAGAAGCCGTGAAAGCAGCTTCCGGATCGGGTAGTGCATTGATGTAATTGACGATGGTGTGAGTGCCTGGACAACCATTAATATCAATCACACTGTAGGTCACCGAATAATTACCTGCTACATAATAACAGTGCTTCGAAGAATCACATCCGGTTCCAGTTCCGCCATCACCAAAAGTCCATGTGGCGGATGCACAAGCGGGATTAGATGTTCCGGTAAAGGCCGCACAAACCGGAGCACAATGAACAGTGTCTTTAGAAACGAAATTTACAACCGGAAGCGGGAATAAGGTGAGTGTTACATAATCCGAATCGGTAGGGGTACCGCAATTATCAGAGACAATAACGGTATAAGTAATGTTTGTAGGAGGGGTTGCTGTTGGGTTTGAAATATTAGGATTGTTCAGACCTGTAGCTGGAATCCATAGATAATTATAAGGCCCTCCGTTTCCTCCCGATCCAACGGCATTCAGCTGGGTAGAGACACCCGGGCAAACTTGTGTACCTGTAGCGGCAACAACCTCAAGTGCAGGATTAACCGTAATGGTAATTTGAGCAGGTGGAGCAATACAACCATGAGAGTCTGTACAGTTCACCGTATACGTAGTGGTTACTACCGGACAAACATTGGTAGAAGCCAACGGGGCACCTGCCTGAGACCAGGTATAGGTATAACCCGCTGTACCGCCTCCACCGAGGGCGCTGAGGTTCGTACAACCGGAGATACAAATCGTTGAAGGAGGTCCGGGAGCAAGGGTAACCGGTGTAGGTTGTGTGACCGTCATGAGCACGAGATTCACACAATGCGCCGAATCAGTCACCGTACAGGTATAGGTTCCGGCAATCAAACCGGTGGCCGTTACGGTTCCCTGCCCTCCGCCGATAGCAGCAGCAGGAGTCCATGAATAAGTATAAGCCGGAAAGCCTCCATTGGCTGCAACCGTTGCGGAGCCATTACTGTATCCGAAACAGGTATCTCTCGTCGCAGAGACCGGATTAATTAATACCCCGGGCAGATTGGCAATGGTATTGGTCATTGAATCAGGACAACCGTTATTGTCTTTAATATGGATGGTATAGGTTCCGGCTACTATTCCATTATCGGAAGAGTTGGCCGAAGGAGTGCCGGGGCTCCAGGAATAGGTATATCCGGGGGTTCCACCGGTAACGGAGACCGAGTCTGTTCCATCTGCATGGTTGCAATGCGAGGGTTTCGGGAACATGGAAAGAGCGAGTGCGGTGGGTTGCGTTACCGTAGAAGTGCTGGTGGCCGTACATCCATGAGCATCAGTTACTGTAGCGGTATAGGTTCCTGCACACACATTAATACAGGTGGCGGTCAGACAGCCGGTGTTCCAGGAATAAGTATATGCTGCTGTTCCCCCAGCTGGGGTGGCTGCTACCTGCCCGTTGCACTTACCATTACAGGTTGCAGGGGTAGGTGTAGAAGTAGTGGTAAGAAGTGTTGGCTGTATAACGACTGCCGTGCTGGAGAGTGTACATGCATTGGCATCATTCACGGTTAAGGTATAGGTTCCTGCTGCAAGTCCGGTTGCATTCAGTGTTCCCTGCCCTCCACCGGGAGCTGGGGTCCAGGTATAAGTCAAGCCCGGTGTTCCACCGCTCGCTGTTCCGGTAACAGATCCATTACTTAAACCAAAGCAGGTGACCGGTATGGGTGTGGTTGTAACAGCAAGGGCGGTAGGTTGAGTCACGTTTCCGGTGGTGGTGGTGAGACATCCCTGAGAGTCGGTTACATTACAAGTATAAGTACCCGCGCAGAGCGCGGTGGCCGTGGCGGTGCCCTGCCCTCCTCCAGGAGCAGGTATCCATGAATACGTGTATGGACCCACTCCTCCGGTTGCAGTTACCGGGAGTGAACCATTACAAAGACCGAAACAGGTAATATTGGTAGGAGCCGATGCGGTAACGCTAGGACCTCCCGTATTCGTTACGGCTATGGAGGTGGTGCCTGTACAACCGTTAGCATCTGTTACGGTGCAAGTATAGGTTCCGGCACCCAGGTTATTTGCCGTTTGTGTAGTTTGTGCAGAAGGGTTCCATGAATAAGTATAGGCTCCGATGCCATTGGCTCCCGTTGCTGTAGCGGTACCATTGGTAGTGCCGCAAAGTGCAGGGGTCATGGATGATGTTGCAGTAACAGCAACAGGCTGAGTGATGGTAGCTGTTGAAGGCAAGGTACAACCATTCGCATCGGTAACGGTGCAGGTATAGGTTCCAGGCGACAAGCCCGTTACGGTGGCGGCGGTTCCTGCTGCAGGAGCGGGTGTCCAGGAATAGGTGTAAGCACCTGTTCCTCCGGCCGGGGTAACAGTGATGGCTCCGTTATTGGCTCCGAAGCAGGTTACATTGGTTGGGGCATTAGGAGCGGAGAGCGCAGTGGGTGCTGTGATGGTAACCGTCTGTGTGGTCGTGCATCCTCCATTATCGGTAACAGAGCAGGTATAAGTTCCTGCAGCTAATCCGGTAACAGCAGCGGTACCTTGTCCCGCACCGATGGCACCACCTGTCCAGCTATACGTAAAGGGTGCAGTGCCTCCGGTCATCGTGGCATTAGCCGTTCCGTTGGTTCCTCCGGCACACAAAACATTGGTGCCTGCCACGGCTTCTGTTCCTCCACTTGCTGAAAAGAGTGTGACCGTGTCCGTGACCGTTACACAGTAGCTACCGGTACCCACCTGAACGGTGTACAAACCTGCAGCGAGACCTGTGGCCGTTGCAGTAGTCTGCCCGGAAGGAGTCCATAGATAAGTATAAGGTGCGGAACAAAAAGTAGGATTGGAGGTGGCAGAACCATTGCTCTGTCCGCAGGTAGGATTGACATGGGTCAGTGGGTTGACGCAGGTCTGGGCAGGGTATTTGGCCACAAATGCAACATTCGCTGCTGTAGCACCAGTGAAGGATACAAAGCCATTCTCATACCTGACATCGTATACAATTCCAGGCAGACCGGCATACGTAAAGATCGGGTTCAAGTTTTGGTCATAGACATACACATTGTTTGCAGAGCCCACATACACATAACCGCATTTCAAATCAACGGCAAGACCTCCATTTACATTTCCTACCGTTGAATTGCTTCCACCGGGGATCGTGACCCTTTTTATCGGAACCCCTGTTGCAAGGCTTCGCTGATCGAGGCTTACTCCGTCGGTTGTGTAGAGATAGGCACAGCCTGCAGAGACTCCATTCAGGCTAAGACTTTTAGGACCTGACTTCGCTTTATAATCTTCCAGTATATACCCAACAGGATATTTCCATAAAGGGGTGATGGCAGCACCAGCAACCGAATAGCAACGAAGGTTGTTATAAGGACCGGTAGAATTAGCCGCCGTTGCTCCTCCGTTCTTATTACTGTCAACCGCAAGGCAATAGTAATTTCCGTTGGGTGCAATTACTCCCCCATATACTTCACCGGTCAATGAATCGAATGAAACGGCACCTACGTTTCCGGTAGCCGGAGCCATAACGGCTGCGTAGGTTACGTTCCCGGCAGCACCTTTCCATCTTGCTCCTGCTTCCACAACCGTAGAAGCGTTACAGGAAAAGGAAAGAGTGAGCGTTTCATAAATATCAAGGATAGAATAAGTGTTGTTATAATAGGAAAGGACACCCGCGCTGTTGAGGCAAACCATTTCATAATATACTCCTGCTCCGTTCACATGAGAACCTTTGGGCTGACCCACATACGTATTTCCTGCAGGATCAACAGTCATCCCGGCAACCCAGCTTCCGGTACCATATTGATTGTAGGTATAAGTCCACACCGGAGCTCCTCCTGCTGCAGGATATTTTTGAGTATAACAGAGACGGGTACCTCCGTCAATTCCTGTGATATAAACATTGTTAGCGGCATCCATTCCGCAGAATGTAGGAACAAAAGTCCCCGGAACACCTGTTACGGCCTGCACCCAAGGGTCAATGACAAAACCCAGTGCGTTGTATTTTTTGTCTATCCTGAATCCGACTTCTGAATCGGTTAGTTTCACGAAAGAGGAAGGGATGATAGCACCCGTGAGCAGCTTGGTAACGGGAGCATGATCGAGGATTGTTCCGGAAGCAAATTCAATATGAAGATTTCCTTTCCCGTCAATTTTTAATCCATTGTGTGCATTCAGGCCCGAGTAACGCATATGGAAGAGCTCAGGATCTGTTCCCGGCTTTACGATCAGTGCATACTTGATTCCGGATTCCGGATGAAAGGTAAATTCTACATCGATTCCGGGATAGAGGTCGTGATAAATAAGTTTTTTAAAAGACCGGATATTATTTAACTGAATGGAAGGATCCTTGATGTCACAGGAGTTAAAGTGAAAGGCTGTTTCTTCCACCGCTTCTATTCTGACTGCTGTATTAGCCTGAGGCCATTCTATGCCGAGGGAATGAAAAACAGGAGGTTCATCATTTTCTTCTTCCTTTTCTTCTGCTTCTTTTGCTTTCAACTCCGCCTCCCGGGCATCAAGCATGGTGTAGACTACTCCTTTGTCGGTAAACAATATGGTAACCCCTTTATTGTTGCAGGCATAGAATACTTTCCAGTCGTTCAGCGTATTCTGATACTGTCCTTTATTCTCTTCAAATGCGAGGATGTTTCCTGGAAAGTATTCAGGTTTAGAAGTCCACCCCCCGGGCATTTTCGGATCCGTGCCTGCCTTCGCCCCTTTGTTGCCATGGGTATTGGCGTGAATCATGGGTTGCTGAGCTCCTACTCCTGAAATAATCAGGAGGCTTAGGATTACAGAAAATAATGATTTACGAAAAAGCATGAACGGGCAATAGTTAAAAATACGAGTGACGATCAGACGGAAAGTGGTTTGAGTATTACAGGGTTCTGCAACACGTATAGGGAATTCACTTAGCCAATCATTTGACAACAAATTAAACCAAAAAACTCACATAAACAGACCGTTCAGGCCCATTCTTAACCTAATCTTTACCTAGACTCTTACTTTATAATATTACAATGACCTATATACTGATGCTTTTCATGAAATACATCTTTCAGGTCCACTTTCCACACATAGGTATCGATCTGAGCGATATTGGCTCCTCCATTTGCTCTTCCATCCCAGCCTTCAAGCCAAGTATGTGTTTCCCACATGAGGTTGCCCCAACGGTCGAACATCATCAGATGATAATTGGCAGGATCTATTCCAATTCCATTGGGTGACCAGGTATCGTTCTTTCCATCTCCGTTTGGAGTAAAGGTGTTCGGAGCATAGAATGTAAAGTAGGGTTGAATACATACCGGATGTTCAATAGTGGCCGGACAACCATCGGTCCCCACCACAATCAGGGTCACCGGATAGCATCCGGTATCGGGATATGTAAAATTAGGATTCTGTAAAATGGAGGTTGCTCCGGTCAGGTCACCGAAATTCCATGACCAGGAGGTAATAGCCCCCGTGCTCTGATCGGTAAAAAATATCTGAGGATCGAGAATGGTGGTAGGCTGAGGAGATGCTGAGAAAGCTGCTACCGGAACAGGCAGGGCATTGATAAAGTTTGTGATGGTATGTGTGCCCGGGCAACCATTAATATCGATCACATTGTAAGTAACCGAATAATTTCCGGCCACATTATAACAGTGACTCGCGGTATTACACCCGGTGGCAGAAGTTCCGTCACCGAATGTCCAGGTTGCACTTGCACAGGCTGGTGCAGAAACACCCACAAAGGTAGCACAGGACGGAGCGCACTGAACAGTATCATGCGAAGTAAAGTTCACTACGGGTAATGGGTATAGGGTTACGGTTACATAATCCGAATCGGTAGGTGTACCGCAGTTATCATTCACAATGACGGTATAGGTGGTAGTCACTGTTGGACTGGCAGTAGGGTTTGCAACGGTTGTGCTGGAGAGCCCTGTTGGAGGCATCCAGTTATAGGTATATGGACCTCCGTTACCACCCGATCCAACTGCATTGAGAACAGTGGAGCCTCCTGGACAAATCGTATTTGCGCCACTGGCAACCACTTCGAGTGGAGGATTAACAATAATGGTAATATTCACCGGAGGGGCAATACAACCATGGGAATCCATGACAGATGCCGTATAAGTTGTTGTGACCTGCGGACAAACGGTAGTAGAAGCAAGAACAGTCGCGCCTTGTGTCCATACATAAGTATATCCGGGTGTTCCGCCTGCACCTACAGCCGATAAGGTGGTACATGCTCCGATACATATTGTTGCAGGAGGGCCGGGCGCTAAAGTGACGGGAGGCGGCTGGCTGATGGGTATTATCACCGTACTCACACAATGTGCAGAGTCTGTTACGGTACAGGTATAATTTCCAGCAGCTAGACCGGTGGCTGTTACCGTGGTTTGAGAAGGTGCCGTTGACCAGGAATAGGTATACGCCGGGAAACCACCTGCAGCAGCCACTGTTGCTGTTCCGTTACTGGAACCAAAACAGGTATCTCTGGTTGTAGAAACGGGTGAAAGAACTACTCCGGGTTTATTCGGTACTACATTGGTCATGGAGTCAGGGCATCCATTATTGTCTTTTATATAAACAGTATATGTTCCGGGAACCAGCAAAGAATAACTGGTGGTAGTCGAACCGGCTCCGGGTGCAGGAGTCCAGGAATAAGTATATCCGGGAGTTCCTCCGCTCACGAATACAGAATCTTTTCCGTCGGGCTTTCCACAGTCGGCAGCCTTAGGAGTCATGGTCATCACAAGTGGTGTAGGTTGGGGGACCACAGCTGTTGAAGTAGCTATACATCCGTGAGCATCTGTAATGGTGGAGGTATAGGTACCTGCACAAATATTATTGCAGCTTGCACTGGTACATCCGCTTCCGCTCCAGGAATAAGTATAGGTAGCGGTACCTCCTGCTGGAAGACAGATAACTTGTCCGTTACATTTTCCATTACAGGTAGCTGCAACCCCAGAAGCTGTTACGGTGAGAAGGGTCGGTTGGGTGACCGTTACGGTGTTGGTCGTTCCGCAACCGCTTCCATCTTGTACCGTAAATGTATAGGTACCTGCGGTCAAGCCTGTCGCATTCACAGTCGTGGCTCCACCGCCTATGGCGCCGTTTGCCGTTGTCCAGGAATAAGTGAGTGGGGCTGTTCCACCTGTTGGAGTAGCTGTGGCCGTTCCATTGTTGCCTCCGAAACAGGCTACCGGTGTTGCCACACTGGTGCTGGAAGGGCCGCCGGGAGACGTAACTGTTGCCGTTGCAAAAGAGGAGCATCCCGATGGGGAAGTAACCGTACAGGTATAGGTACCAGCAGCAAGACCCGTTGCATTGGCAGTTCCTTGTCCTCCTGTTATTGCTCCACCGGTCCATGCATACGTATAGGGAAGAGTTCCTCCGGTGGCGGTAGCAGTAGCTGTTCCATCATTGCCGGGATTACAGGTGGCAGCGGTGGCGGTAGCGGTTACTGTTGGTGCTGCAGGAGCGCCGGAAAGTGTTGTGGTTGCTGATGAAGAACAGGAGCCCGGAGGGCCCGTGACTGTTAGCGTATAGGTCCCATTATCGAGTCCGGTAATGGCACTCGTTCCTTGTCCACCTCCTATGGGTCCACCAGTCCATGAATAAGTATAAGGTGTCACACCTGCGGTGACAGTGGCAGTCGCCGTACCATCATGACCGGGAGTACAACTTGGAGGAGTGTTTGTAATGGTGATAGCCGGCGTATTCACCGGTTGAGCAATGGTAACCGTTCCGGTGGTTGTACATCCGTTTGTGGTGGTGACCGTAACAGTATACGTACCTGCAGCCATTGCCGTAGGTGTTGCCGTAGTGCCACCTGCACCCGGTGCAGGTGACCAGGAATACGTATAAGGAGTATTTCCTCCGGTTACTGTAGCTGTGGCCGTTCCATCATTACCTGGAGAACAGGTTGCATCGGTGTGTGTAAGGGTTACCGTTGGCAGTGGGAAAAAAGCAAGAGTAGTATCAACGGTATAAACACATCCATTTTGGTTTACAGATACCTGGTAGGTTCCCGGTTGATTAATCGTAACGGTAGGAAGTGTCGTGTTGGTCGTGATCCCTGCACCTGCAGGAACTTTGGTCCAGGCATAAGTACCTCCTCCCGGGCCAATCGGAGGAGCGGTAAGGTTTATTGTTCCACCGAGACATACTTCCGGTGAAGAAGCAAGTACCTGCACAGGTCCGCATTGACAATCAATATAAGCATAACCGAAATGCCCTCCGACCGTACAACCACCGGCTGTAAAACGAATCGTTATGGCTGTACCCATATAAGCCGTGAGGTTCAGACTGGATGCAACCCATGATTGGTAATAAACAGGTCCGCCGGATCCAGTAAAACTGGTAGTCGGAGAAATGGAAAAGCCAACTGGTGGACCGGTACTATCGGAAGCTATATAATACTGTAGACAAGGTATTGGATTATTACTCGCGTCAAGCACTTCTGCTCTGAAATAAGGCACCTCCAAATTTGTATGAGCTGCTGCGAGAAGAACTACCGCATAATTATAAGTGAATAAGGCATTAGCCGGTGTAACCGTAAAGGTTTGCTGAAGCACCTCTCCGCCTGAGCCGCCGGTAATAGGATCACCACTATTACAAGCTGAATATAAACTTCCCAAATTATAATTTTCTCCTCCCAGCCGGCAGGACCAGGTACCCACCCCTACCATTGGAAATCCTCCGTAAGGGTCAACTCCCCCATTGACAAGAGTTTGTGCAGAGCAGGATGTTTCAGGAGAATTATTTCCTAAATTGGTCAACCCCGCTGCACCAAAGGTTAATGCTGTAGTAGAGTTGTTGTTATACCCCGTGTTCCCAGTCCACCCCGCAAATGTTCCGGTTTCAAAATCCAGGTTGTTACATCCTGCGGTAGGGACCGGATTAACCGGCATAGTCCTCCCTACTGCTGAAGGCAGATGATATTTTTGTTCTGTGAACTCACGTTCCTTATTACGCAGATAGGTCCTTAATTCCTTTCCTTCCATATGACTTTTGACGGCAGCGTTATAAGCGGCCTGCATGTCAAAGCCTTTGAGGGTATCTCCCTTATAAAAGCTCATTCCGCTAGGTGCCTGTGCCTGCAGGAGAAATGCACTCAATAAGAGAATCACGAGTAGAGGTAGGGATCTTTTCATGTTTGCTTATTTAATAATATTACAATGTCCAAGGTATTGATGCTTTTCATGGAATACATCCATCAGTACAACTTTCCATACATAGGTATCGATTTGTGCAATGTTTGCGCCTCCATTGGCTCTTCCATCCCAGCCTTCATCCCAGGTATGTGTTTCAAAAAGAAGATTTCCCCACCGGTCAAAAATCATCAGGTGATAGTTCTTTGGATCAATACCTATTCCATAAGGCATCCATACATCATTTTTTCCATCCCCATTCGGTGTGAAAGTGTTGGGTGCATAGAATGTAAATTCGGGTGCAATACAGATTGGACGAGTTGTGGTGTCTTTACACCCAAACTGGTTGGTGACAATCAGCTGAGCAGTGAAACAACCGGTATCAGGATAGGTGTACTTTGGATTCTGAAGGATAGAAGTAGCTCCGGCAAAATCACCAAACACCCATTGCCAACCCACAATAGAATCGGCATGAGAACTCGGACTGGTATCCGTAAAATAAATATCGGGATTTACAATCGTCGTGGGTTGTGGTGCATCTATGAACGAAGCCGTTGGTTTTGGCCATACATTAATATAGTTCGGAATATTCAGTGAACCCGGGCAACCGTCAATATCTATTACGCTGTAAGAAATATTATAGGTGCCGGCTATATTATAACAATGGGTCGCACTTCCACAACCGGTTCCACTGGTGCCATCACCAAATGTCCAGATAGCACTTGCACAGGGTGGCGTAGATACACCTATGAAATAGGCACACATCGGTGCACATTTCTGGGTATCTGCCGTTGTGAAATTTACAATCGGGGGAATATATAAAGTAACTGTTGCAGTAGCAGAGTCGGTAGGTGTTCCACAGTTGTCTGAGACAATCACCGTATAAGTGGTGGTCACTGCCGGTGAAACAACAGGGTTAGCCGTATTTGATCCGGAAACGATTCCGGTCAGAGGCATCCAGGTATAGCTGTAATTTCCGTTTCCTCCGGTGCCAATGGCATTCAGCGTATCAGTTGTTCCAGGGCAGATCGATTTACCCAAAGCCGTAACAACTTCGAGAGGTGGGTTCACGATAACAGTCACATTTACCGGAGGAGAAACGCAACCATGAGAATCCGTACAGGATGCCGTGTAGGTGGTGGTCACCAGAGGACAAACATTCGTGGTTATGGGTGTTCCATTCTGAGTCCAGGAATACGTATAGGCAGGGCTTCCACCCGCACCTGTTGCAGAGAGCGTAAAGCATTGTCCGATACAGATCGTTCCTCCAGGAGCAGCAGCAAGTGTGAGAAGCGGAGGCTGAGTGATAGTTAAGGTAACATTATTCTGACAGCCGGCTGAATCGGTGATTGAACAGACGTAGGTTCCTGCGGAAAGATTGTTTGCCGTTACAGAGTTCCCGGATGCAGTAGCCGGAGCAGGTGACCAAGCGAAGGTATAAGGAACCGTACCTCCGGCACCCGCAACTGTTGCATTTCCATCAACCCCTCCAAAGCAGGTAACATTTTTGGTGGAGACCACTGCGACTGTTACACCCGGAAGATTGGGTACAATATTCGTGCTTGAATCGAGACACCCCTGTGCATCTTTCACAATGACCGTATAAGAGCCAGGAACAATATTATGAAGTCCCGGAGTAGTAACAGGCGGAGGCCCGCTGGGGTTCCACAGATAAGTAAATCCTCCGTTACCTCCTGCTGCAAAAACAGAATCTTTTCCATCGGGCAGACCGCAATGCGCTGCTTTCGGGAACATGGTCAAAACAGTGGGAGGAGGCTCTGTGACCGTGGCCGTTGCGGAGGTTGTGCATCCGTGAGCATCCGTAATATTCACATTGTAATTTCCGGCACAGATAGCAGAACAACTAGCAGCAGCGCATCCGGTGTTCCATGCATAAGTATAGGAGGGTGTACCTCCACTTGGAATACAGATGACCTGTCCATTACAAAGACCATTACAAGTAGCATTGATTCCAGAAGCAAGAACAGTCAGTAATGCCGGCTGGGTAACGACGGTTGTTGCAGTATTCGTACAGCCATTGGCATCGGTAACAGTAAGGACATAGGTATTGGCAGTAAGTGCAGTTGCATTCAGAGTTCCCTGGCCTGCGCCGGGAGCAGGAGCCCAGGTATAAGTCAGAGCCGGTGAACCTCCACCTGCAGTTCCTGTAGCCGTTCCATCTGCACTTCCGAAACAAAGATCATTGGTAGAGGTAGCACTCACCGTAATTGCAGGAGGTTGTGTGATGGTTCCTGTTGCAGAACTGACACAGCCATTCGCATCGGTAGCTGAAAGAATATACGTACCTGGACAAAGCGCAGAAGCCGTAAGGGTTCCTTGTCCTGCACCCGGAGCAGGAGACCAGGCATAAGTAATCGGGGCCACACCACCCACAGAGGTTGCAGTTAGAGATCCATTACACAAACCGAAACAGGTAACATTGACTGGGGCTCCCATCGTAAGTACAGGGCCTCCTGTATTAGGCACGGCCACTACCGGGGCAATGATGCAACCGGCATTATCTGTAATCGTACAGGTATAATTTCCGGCTGGTATACCGGTAGCAGTTGCTGTTCCTTGTCCTCCTCCCGGAGCAGGATTCCATAGATAGGTATAAGGAGCAGTGCCACCTGTTGGAGTTACCGTTGCTGAACCATTCGATTGTCCGCATACCGCACCGGTATTAGAAGTTGTAAAAGCCATGGCTACAGGCTGGGTAATGGTACCCGTGGTTGTTATGGGACATCCTTTAGAATCGGTCACGGTACAGGTATAGGTTCCTATAGGCAGGTTACTGGCAGTAGCCAAAGTACCTGTTGCAGGGGCTGTCCACGCAAAAGTATAAGGCCCGGTGCCTCCTCCCGGTGTTACCGTAAGGGATCCTGTTGTTCCACCAAAACAAACTTCATTCACAGGTGCATTGGTTGCCGTTACCGGCGTAGGTTGAGTAACAATAACGGTCGTAACGATTGAACAACCTTTTGAATCCTGAACCGTGCAGGTATAGGTGCCAGCAGGAACTCCGGTAATGGTGCTGGTTACGGAAGGATTAGCAGTCCATGAATACGTGAGTGGTGCAGTTCCTCCAGCCCCGGTGACCGTAGCCGTTCCATCGGATCCGGCATTGCAGCTGACAGGAGTGTTTGCACTGGTGGTGGTGGGTCCACCAGGTTGAGTAATTGTGACTGTTGAAGAACCCGGACAACCATTCGCATCCGCCATTGTTAAAGTATAAATCCCCGCATTGAGGCCTGTAACAGCGCTGGTGCCCTGGCCTGTGCCAGGAGCAGGTGTCCATGTATAGGTATATGGGCCGGTGCCTCCAGATGCCGTTGCATTTGCCGTTCCGTCAGAGCCAGGGCTACAGGAGGCTGGAGTATTGGTGAAGGTAGCCACCGGTGTCCCTACCGGCTGTGTTATGGTAGCTGTGGCTGAAAAAGTACAACCGTTGGTAGTGGTTACCAGACAGGTATAAAGACCGGCACCGAGGCCGGTAACAGCAGTTGTTCCCTGCCCTGTTGGGGCTCCAGGCGACCAGGAATAGGTATAAGGTGCATTTCCTCCGGTTTCTGTGGCAGTGATCGTTCCATTATTTCCAGGCACACAGGTAGCGTTGGTATGTGCCATTGTTAAGGATGGAAGGGGATAAAAGGCAATGGTCGTATCCAGGGTATAAAAACAACCGGGGGCTTGTGTAACGGTTACCTGATAGGTACCAGGAGCAGTGAAGTTACAGGACTGTCCGGTAGTAGAACCTGAAATGCCGGCAGTACCTCCCGGCATAGTCTGCCAGGCATAAGATCCGGTGGGGGTATTGTTCGGTGCGGTGATGGTTATTGTTCCTCCAAGACAAACCTCTGGAGTATGGGTCAGCATCATGATCGGACTGCAAACGGCATCAACATATGCATATCCTACATGTCCTCCGGCATAACATCCGGCTGCAGTAAATGTGATAATTAGTTTGTGCCCGATATAGGCTTTTAAGTTCATACTATTCGTGGTCCAGTTAGAATAGTAAACAGAGTCTCCATGAATAAACTTGGTCGAACCAAGTAATCCCACAGGCACTCCGGAAGAAGTAGATTCTACATAATACTGAAGGCAGGTTAATGGATTACCGGCTGAATCGGTTACAGAAGCCGAGAAATATGGACATTCCGTGTTCGTGTGGGGCGACTGCTCCATCACTACCGCATAGCTATAACTCAACATAGCATTCGCAGCGGTCACTGTGAAAATCTGAGAAATAGATTCTCCCGGAGAGCCAGGTCCTGGAGGTATATTACAGAGGTTTGTATAATTTGCATTTTGTCCGCCCAGACGGCAGGACCAGGAACCACCCCCCGGAAAAAGCATAGGAAAGCCTCCGAAAGGATCAACACCTGTGTTAACCAGTGTCATATACGAACAGGAAGTGATCGCTGAATTATTTCCCGAATTAATGAAACCAGGTGTAGTGAAAGCAAGAGGGGCTGTTGAATTGTCATTTTCACCGGTTAGTCCAGTCCAGTTAGCGAAGGAAGCGGCTTCAAATCCTACGTTATTGCAAGGAGCTGCCAAGATATTATTTCCAGGAAAGAGTCTTTCTGCAGATTGTGTAGGTACAGGTATATGATACTTCTGCCTGACAAAATTTATTTCTTCCCGTTTGAGATGCCCTTTCATATCACATTCAGCGACATTTTTTTGATGCGCGGCAGTGACTGCAGCTCTCAAGTCAAATCCATTCAGAGTGTCTCCACCAAAAAACTGGTAGATTCCCGGCACTTGACTGAAAATGAAATTAGTGGAAAGGAAAAAAAGAAGTACAAAGAGTAATTTTTTTGTGTGCATTGTTACTATTTTACGGTGTGTGCAGACCGGTAGAGCGAAGCAGTGTGTGTGCACTGACAAATCAATTACTCTGGTGACGCTAACAATCTCTTTTAAGGCAGAGTTTGCTGTATCTTATAAAAAAATTCAAATATTAAAAAACGGAGTACTTCGTTGAATCTTGCTTAAACCAAATATAACATAAAGATTTGACTTTAACCAATTTACAATAAACGACCCTATCTTATATTAAGGCTTCGATTACCAGGTTTATCCCGTTATTATTGCAGTGATAATATATTATAATGCTGATAGTTAGTAGATTACGATGTTGTAAGAGCTAAATTTAATAAATTATGGGGGGTAATTTTAAGGTTTCGAATGGAGCAAAATATCCGAAACCCAAAGAGGAATATGACGTATACTAAGATAGTTTTGAATAAACTTCCGGAATAAGGAGTTATTTATCGGGAAGCCGGATGTTTCGGAGCAGTATTATTTTGTTCCAAACCCATTTTAACGATCGGTAGTTCCACGACAAAAAGCGTCCCGCCTTCCAGTTTGCTCTCCACCCTTATTTTTCCTTCCAACAGTTCAACATATTTGGATACGATGTTCAGGCCAAGTCCGGTACCCTGAATATTGGTGGCATTGTTTGCACGAAAAAAACGTTCAAACAGATGCTTTTGATCACTCTCCGAAATACCTATACCATAATCTTTAACAGTCAAAATTAATTTGTGTGGACCCGTTTCTAGACTTATATCGATTGGTTTTCCTTCCGGTGAAAATTTGATCGCATTCGAAATCAGATTGAATAGAATATGCTTCAAAACCTTTTTATCCTGTATGGTCTCCTGATTACCGGAATGCTTGTATCTGATCTCCTGCCCTGATTTGGAGATGGACTGCATTTCCAGGATCAGTCCGGCCGCTAGTTCTTTCACATTAATTTTTTCCATCATTACCGGCACCTTTCCTTCTTCGAGTTTGCTCAGAGAGAGCATATCATTGAGGAGATCGGTAAGGTGTACGATCGCTGATTTAATACGGTCAATATGCTTAGTCTGTTTTTCTTTTTCATTCAGCTCTCCGTATTTGGATACCAAAGAGAGGGAAGATAGAATGGTTGCAAGCGGAGTCCTGAACTCATGGGATGCCATGGAAACGAACCTGTTTTTTAGTTCGTTCAGTTCCCTCTCTTTATATAATGCTATTTTCAAATCTTCACGGGACTTACCAAGCTCTTGTAATGCCTCTTCCAGAATAAGAGTCCTGTCTTTTACTCTCTTTTCAAGATCAGAATTCAGACTTTTTATTTCCTTGATATTATTAGAATGTTCGATGCTGTATCGAATGGAACGCTCCAGCTGATAACTGTTGATGGTTCCTTTAACAATATAATCGGCTGCTCCTGCTTTTAACGCCTGTTCATCAATTTCACTATCGTTCCGACCGGTTAACAAAATGAGAGGTGCATCACAGCCCAGGCGAATGGCTTCCCTGATAAGATCGAGCCCAATACTTTTTCCGAGGCGATAATCGATCAGATATACATCGTGTTTTTTTTCGAGGATCTTTGGAAGGCCTTGATCCGGAGATGAGCACCACTCCATATGAAACGCTCCGGTCTTGATTTCACCGATAATATCCTTGGTGATGATAAAGTCTTCTTCATCATCATCTATCATCAATATATTTATCCTGTCTTTCATTAATTGGAAATTTCCATCATCCGTTCCGTTTCAGACTTTTCATGTTTAAGATTTTCTCCTGCTAACATACTCAATTCTCATTAATTTTAATAAGAAATTTTGCGAAGTCTTAAGATCTGAAAGCTGATTAGGCTGCTATCTGATCTGAATTTAAGGCGAAAAAAATCCTTAACTTCGGGCGAGTAATCTGACTTTACCCTCATTCCATGTTTGCAATTGTAGATATAGAAACCTGTGCCGGAAAATACGAGTTCCGGAAAGGGAGAATTACGGAGATCTGTATTTTGGTTCATGACGGATTACAGGTAGTCGACAAATTTTCAACCCTCATCAATCCCGAATGTCATATTGGATCTTTTTTTGCCAAACTGAGCGGGATCACGAATGAAATGGTTGAACATGCACCTAAGTTTCATGAAGTAGCCAAAGAAATAATCAAGTATACGGAAGGGCATATTTTTGTTGCTCACAATGTCGGCTTTGACTATGGTTTTATCAGAGAAGAATTCTCAGCCTTAGGTTTTAAGTTCAAACGTGAAACTTTGTGTACAGTTCGTCTGAGCCGGAAGCTACTTCCAGGCAAACTTTCCTATAGCCTGAGTAAGCTATGCTCTTCTGTGGGAATTGAAAATGAAACCTGGCACAGAGCAGAAGGCGATGCTGTTGCCACCGCTAAACTGTTCGATCTGCTCTTGCAGATGAAGAGTATGACTCCTCAATACAAAAATCTTGGCGCCGCAGACCTGATGACCACTCGGGTGGATAAGATCAAACAATATGTATTGGATAAGCTCCCGGAAGATTGTGGAATCTATTATTTTCTGGATAAGGACGGACACATCATTTATATCGGGAAAAGCACAAATATGCATAACCGGGCCATGAGCCATTTCAATACCAGAGAAAAAAAAGGATTGAAGATGCTCCAGGAATTGAGTGATGTGGATTTCGTTCTTTGCGGAAGTGAATTGATTGCGCTCCTCAAAGAATCAGAAGAAATTAAAAGGCATAAACCGAAATACAACAGGATGCGTAAATCAAACTCTTTTACGCATTGTATCGACTGGTTCAGGGATGAACGAGGCATCATCAATTTTAAAATCGTGGAAAAAGAGGACTCTGATAATGCACTGCTTTCTTTTGTTACTTATAGCACAGCCAGGGAAAGGCTTGAATCCTGGCTGGATGAATATATCTTGTGTCTTCGTTATTGCGGACTGACTGCGGAAGATTCAATCTGTTTTAATCACCAGCTTAAAAAATGTAATGGAATCTGTTCCGGTGAAGAGGAAGCCGAAGATTATAACAAACGAGCAGAAGCCATTTTGCAAAAATACATTTTCAAGGACCCCGATTTCGCGATCATTGATAAGGGTAGAAACCGGGAAGAAAATTCTGTTGTACTCGTGGAAGGTGGTCATTATTCCGGTTTCGGGTATTACGATCGGTCCGAAACCATTCATTCTCCCGAAGAACTACGGAGCATTGTTAAACGCGCAATCTATTATCCCGATACCGATGACCTCATAAGGGGCTGGATGAAAGGCCCCAAATCCTATAAATATCTTCGGTTCAAGATCTGACCATTTTAATCAGGAAGCCTCCCAGATAAATCAAGAGCAAGACAATCATGATGCTAAGGGATACAAGTACGTACCGGTGTTTCCAGGAAAGCTTGCGGAAAGGGATCCATGCAAAGAAGAGACCCAGAACAAAGCCCCAGAAACAAATACCAAATGTAAAAACGGAATAAGCCGAGGAGGGCTTGCGGAACAGGATAACATAAGATTTTAAAAGATGGGAGTACGAAAGTCTTGCATCTATAAAGGCTAGCAGGGCTGCAATAACAATCAGCGATATTTTCAACAGCCAAAGACTCCCTCTCTTCATCCCCTTAGACTCCACGCAAACTAATTTTTTTCGAATTTAACTTCCCCCAGGTTCCCTCCGGAATCCAACATAAAACCTGTTATTATTCCAGAAGAATCTCTGATAAACTTCAGATTATCGGTCTGCACATTCAGCTCATCTTTTGCCCCGGCCCTTAACTTGCCAGATTCCCCGTTAGGGAGATAGGCAATAAGCTCCGTTCCCTGATGTACGATCCGGTATTTCACTTTCAATTCTTTGCTAAAATAGTTTCCGGCAAATGATGAAAGGAGGGAATCATTCAGTGCTGCCGTTTCAATCCTCGTAAACAGAGCCTTGTTCCCATCATTTTGAATTTCAAGTTTGCGCTTTGCATGGGCATCGGTCAGAAATAAAAGCTGAATCTGCCCTGCATCAGCCCTTCGGAAGGAATGTTTTCCAAAGGCCAGCAACAAATGCTCCTGCCCGCTTTGACTACCCTTCATCCGAAGGGTATCGTTGAGAAAAAGGATTTCAACCGTAATCCCTGCACGGTTCATCTGGTAGGTACCTGCGTAACTCTCCAGCGTTTTCGACTGGATCTTTTCTTTCGGAGGTAAAGCCGACTGCTTGAAAAGAGCAGGAGCAAGAAACAGCTCCGAGATCAACTGAACGGTTCTAGCCGGCGTAAAATCTTCTCTGTTGCAGAAAATAACGACAGAAAATTTCGAATCCGGAAAGCGGTAATAGTCGCACTTAAATCCGGAACCAAATCCGCCCAAGTGAAGGCTTTTCATTCCGTTTATCTTTTCGAAATAATTTCCAAAAGAATAGCTTTCTGTTTCTCCGTTGCTGGAAGCTGACGGGGAATAGAGCAGTTTATGAAGGCTCTCCCCTCCTACCTGTTGAGAGTAATAATTCTGGTCCCACTTGCAGAAGTCGGAAACGGTGGTTACCAGTCCATGGTCACCATAAGCATCATTGTTTACCAGGCACTGTTCGAAAGCACCGGTACTGGTACGCTTATAGGGAGTAGCTCTGGATGGGAGCACTTGATTGCAGTCTTCATTAAAAAAAGTATGGTCCATGCCTAAAGGAACAAAAATATTTTCTCTGCAAAATTCGGGCAACGTCTTTCCGGTAACCTTGCGAATAAGCTCGGCAAGGATCAGATCGTTGGAATTGGAAAGGATAAATTCAGTTCCGGGCTTATTATTTAGTCCTTTAACCTGCTCAATAAGTTTCAACACAAAATCATTATCATAATATCCATTCACATCGGCTCCGGTTATATCCATCAACCTGAAATAGTCTCTGATCCCACTGGTATGAAGAACAAGACTCCGGATACTGACCTCTGTTCCAAAATCAGGAAGCTCTGGGATATATTTCCGGATGTCGTCGGTGAGCTGAATTTTCCCCTGAGTAATAAGCAGACCGATGCAAGAGGCCGTCACCTGCCGGGAAAGACCTCCGATGGGAAATGCTGATTCAGGGGTGAGTGGGATGTTATAGTCGAGGTTTGCGGAACCATAGCCTTTGGAGAAAATCAATTTCCCTTCTTTCATGATTCCGATCACACAGCCTGGCTTATTGTCTTTGCCAATAACTGAAAAAAGGCTGTCTATACTTTGTTCCTGGGCCGGAGTAACCTGTGCACCAAGGTTTCCGATGGTCAAACTAAGAAAAAAAAGAAAAAAAACTCTCATAAGATATAGGTCGTTGGCCGAAAACGAAGCGCTGACTATTTCAACAATACCATTTTTCCGGAAACCGTTCTGAAGGCGGAAGGCTTATTGTTCAAACCATCAGCCGAAATAGTATAAAAATAAATTCCTGGTGCCAATTGATAATTGCGGTTATCAAATATTTCCGTATGCCTGCCTGGATCCTGCCCTGGCCGGTTTATCACGGCTACCTGTTTCCCGTAAACATCAGTTATCAGCATGGTAACCGTTGTTGTGGCGTGGATGGTATAGGCCAGCGTTGTTTGTTCGGTAAATGGATTAGGGTAGTTGCTCACCGCTTCAATCCCCTGAGAAGAATTCAATTCCTGTATTCCAAGCGTGGTAGCGTCAACGAGAGCGGTCCATATGCTGGTCTGGGAATTATCATTCCGGGTCCAGACGGGTCTGACCTGGTTCTTTTGAGCTGCAATACCAATATAATCTCCTATAAAAACTGTTGAATCACAGATGAAAGAGGTCTGGCTGATTTTATAATTCGAGAAAGTAGTGCCTCCGTCTTTGGACATCGCCATATAAACATCGGCCTGCACTTCCAGTGTATCCGCAAAATTCCTGCGGTCATAGAAGAGCACATAGAGGTTGCCGTTCGACTGATCCACCGTTAGCGTACCAAAAAACTGATGCGTATTCGTATTGTCATCATTGACTTTAGCGGGGGTGCTCCAAGTATTCCCTCCGTCGGTCGATTTTACAAGAAACACATCCGTATTGTTGGGTCCGTTGCGTTGATCAGACCATACGATATAAACAGTGCCCCGATATGGGCTGTTGCTCAGGTCGCAGGCCGTTACAGGATCCGGCCTGATTCTTCCACTGGGTATTCCGGGCACATGATAGTAGCAACCTCCCGGAATCGTTGAAACGAATACAGGACTAGGCTTCCAGGTATTACCCGTGTCTAAAGAGCTATTGAATAATATGCCTGTGGAATCTTCCCAGGCCACATAGAGGGTGCCTGTTTGTCCGAGACAAGGGGTAGGATCGATCACATCCTTGTATTGACAATCGCCCGACATTTTGTTTATTTTCCTGGGAGCAGACCAGGTCGCCGCCAGGTCTTTGGAATGTGAAATGAAAACATTGGTGCAGTCGGTAGGAAGGGTAGTATTGGAGGTGGCATCATACTGCGTCCAGGTGGTGTAAATAATATTATTTCCGAAGTCCACAGCCGACCAGGGTTTATCCTGGAACTTATTCCCGTTCGGGACAATGGTAGATCCATTATTCCAGGTACCTGTAGCTCCAGGCGCACGCTGGCATACCAATCCGCTCAAACCAATATGTACATAATAAAAATTTCCGAGCGTGTCGGTCACGATTACAGGATCTCCTCTTTCTCCAAGCCCTGAAGTAAGATCGTTTTCCTGCCAGGTTGCACCACCATCGGTTGTAAAATAGACATATCGGAGGTTCGACCCGATCACCAGTTCATTTGAGTTTTGGGGATTGAATGAGACCGATACTTCATTGGGGTTGAAGGCTGATGCTGAGGATACCTGAATATTCTGAGGCTGCCCGAATAGGGTAGCTGAAATCAGGGAGACCAGGAAAACGAGGGCGATTGCTTTAAACTTTACCATTGTTGGATAGAATTTATTGACCAAGATACACTTTCTGTTAAAACTATTTATATACCATCACATGACCCATAGTATGTACTTTTCTTTTCCCGGTACAAATATTCGTATAATCCATAACCCATACATACACATCATTGGGAACAGGCTTTCCATTCAGAGTTCCATCCCAGCCTTTATTGATATCGGTAGATTCAAAAAACAGTTCCCCCCAGCGGTTAAATATCTTCATATCAAAGGAAGTAACATCAATCCCTTTGGCAAAGAACATATCATTCAGTCCGTCACCGTTTGGAGAAAAAGCATCCGGGACATACACACCCGGAGGTCCCCCAAGCCCTCCATCCATAATAAGGGTGTCGGAGAGCTGGCAGTTTGCTGCTTTAACAACCACCCAATACAGCCCGGGCTGAGTAGCGTGAACGGTTTGGGAAGAATCTCCGTTAGACCAGTGATAGCTTGCTCCTTTGATCTTACCTGCATCGAGCACGACCGGAGTCTGAATATCGCATAGAAACTGGTCGGGACCCAGATTCAGATTCTGAAGCTTCGAAACCGTTAGAGAATCAGACCTGGAACAACCGGCGTTTGAAACCTGCACCCAATAAGTGCCTGAGGTCGATACCAGCAGCGTCTGAGAGGTAGCACCGCTACTCCATAAATAAGTGGCGCCGGTATTACCTGCAGAAAGCGTAATGGAAGCATCAGGACAAAGCAGCGTATCTCTTCCCAGTTCAACCACAGGAGCCGGGAGAAAAGTAACATGTATGGTATCACTCATGACACATCCGGAAGTAACCTTTACCCAATATAATCCTGTTGCATTAACTGAAATGGTGGGGGTGGAGGCTCCCGTATTCCAGTTATAGGTGCTTCCGGTATTCCCCGCATTCAGGGTCAGTGTGCTGCCTTGACAAAGTGAAGTATCATTTCCCAGATTGGGTTTCGTTAATGCACTGATATGGATTGTATCTGAATTAGAGCACTGGCCCACCTTTACTCTTACCCAATAGGAGCCTATTGCGGTAACATGCAAGGTAGATGAAGTATTCCCGGTACTCCATAGGTATTGGGCTCCGGGATTGCCTGCATTCAGCACCATACTCACTGCTCCGCACAAGGTGGTGTCATGACCCAGGTTCACTACCGGAGGCGGGATGACATAAATGAGGAGATGGGTGGAATCGGAAATCTTACAACTCGAAGAATCCATAGCATTCAAGGTCACGGTATAGGTGCCGATATGACTATATACATGTGAAGGTGCCCGGCTTGTATCATTCGGAGTACCATCGCCGAAGTTCCAGAGATAATTTTTTGCCCCTAAACTGCTGTTTACAAACTGGGCCGATCCTCCTACACAAATAGTATCAGAAGGAGCTGCCTTGGCCAGTGCATGAAGGTTAACAAGTTCGAAAGCCAGTTTGACAACAGCGTTATTGCAATTCGTACTGTTGTTTGTTGTTGACCAGGCACCTGTAGTGGTTGGGAAATTAGAGTGACCGCCACATCCTGCACAGACCGACTGATAGATGGCCCCATCTTTATCAAATCGGCTGGTACCTCCATCTACGTGTTCATCGCTACCTCCAGGGCCTCCAAAATAGGTGGCGTACCAAAGCGAGGATGCATTTTTCTTCAATACAAAGAAATAAAAATCACAACCGTCTGTTGTAGATTGGTATGCATTCGAAGTTACCGGTAAGCCATTTGTACTTCCATTATTACCATAAGGGATACAGGTTCCTCCCCAACCGGAAGTATAAACATTTTCGCAGGTATCAACCATAAATGCACTTGGTGAAATATCCGGGATTCCTGTTCCTGCCCCGAACACTGTTGAGTAAACGGTTGTACTTAATAAGGGATTCAGTTTATGAATGAACTGCCCGCTGTTTGGGTTTGTGTATACTCCGGCTGTAACAGGATAAGCTCCCGAACTTTGACCATAGAGATAAACATTATTGTTTCGGTCAACCTGTACAAAATAACTCTGGTCGTATCCGGATGTACCTATATAGGTTGATTCCAGAACAATGGATCCGGTATTATCAAGATGCGTAACAAATCCATCACTGATCCCTCCCATATACGCTGGTTGTAGGACCCCCGGGGTTGTAGGAAAATTGTTGCTGGTGGTTCCTCCGGTAACATAGAGAGTGTTCCCTGAGCCCAGAGCAAGACCATAACAGGCATCATCTCCATAACCCCCAAGATAAGTAGACCAAAGCAGATTCGAGAGTGTATTATCCAGTTTAAAAACACATCCATCCTGAGTACCCCCTCCGAACACCTGCTGGAATGCACCATTGGTCACCGGAAAATTAGAACTCTGTGTGGAGGAGGCTATGTAACAGTTCCCGGCATTATCCGTAAGGATGTCGCTCCTTCCATCATCTCCGTAATTATATTTGAGAGAATTCCAGATATTCCAGTTGGCTGCAATATTTACGCCGTCTTCATCTTTTCCGCCTATATAAGTAGATCCTATAAGAGCAGTGCCGGCCGGATTGAATTTCGTGACCACGATATCCGCCTGTCCGCTCTTGACCTGCTGAAAAGCGGTGGCTGTTACCGGATAATTGGAGGAATAAGTCCTTCCCATGACGAGGAGGTTACCTGCATTATCCACCACCAGACTTTGGGGTTGTTCGTTATCGCTTCCTCCGAGGTAGGTTGAATAGATTAAGGCAGATCCTGTGGAATTGTATTTGGTTATTGAAATATCAAAGGGATAATAATTTCCTCCAGACCCTCCTCCCCCGAAGGTAGTCTGAAACGCTCCAACAGTAACCGGGTAACCATTTGCTGCAGCAATCCCAGCTGAATAAATATTTCCGGCGGCATCATAAGTAGCTGTATACCCCCAATTATCGGCTGTTGATCCTGTATAGGTGGAGCAGATCAGTGTTGGATCAATGATCAGAGGCTCATCCACATCATATCCCCTGGGGAATTCAAAACTTAATATGAATCCTTTGAGGACATAATTACATTCGACTCCTCTTTTCTTACCGTCAACCATCTGATAGGCGATTGGTTTTTGTTCCAATACTGTTCCCAGGGATGTTTCCACATGAAGAATTCCCCCATGGAGAAAAATTTTATCAGCTCCCGAATAACTCATTTGGATGGTCGAGGGGTCTCCTCCGGCATTTACTGTAAAATCATAGGTAAGGTTAAAACCGGAGCTATATACCTGCATGTCGATGGAAGGATAGAGATCCGCATAGGTGATGGCCGCAAAGAGCCTGACGCCCGGAGCCCAACGGGTTGAATCATTTCCCAGATAGTAGTTTCTGTATTCCGGAAATGCATGGGAGGGCTGAACTTGTACGTTAGGGTTACTGTTCAGGAACCTCGTTTTGAAACAATGATAATGAATGATACCGGATGGGGGCACCCCTACCCCGGCACTCCAAGGATGGTGCTGCTGATTAATCTCGTCTGCGTTGACAAACAAATAAGTGAACGTATTTTTCTCGAAGAATAGTTTCCCACTCTTGAGCAGATCTGTTTTATAGAGAACAACGGGATCGTATTGATTTTTGTTTTCCTCAAATCGAAGTTGACCCGGAATTTTTTCTTGTGCAGAAATAAGATCTGCAGCCCCAGGAAAAAAAGGCAGCAGGGAAAGGACTATGAATAACTGATTTATGCCCCTGGACATACTACCAAATATAGTCAAATTCAGCAGATTACAGGCAATACTTTTTATCTAAGGCAGGATGGTAAACAGAAGATAATAAGGCGTCATGGGATTGATGAAAACTGGGTGATATCTATCTGAAGCACTCTTGATCAGCGGGTTAAATATTTTTTACATTTGATCCGTGATTTCTTCCAGGGACCCATGGATATTCGTTTTGTTGCTGGCCTTATGGCCCGCACTAACCGTCTACATTCTGGATTCAGGAATTGCAGAGCCCAATACCGATTATTCTTTTCTACTCCCTTTTATGCCTTCTGTTCTGGCAGTGCCTTTGAGCTGGAGTATTTACAGAAGATACAGGTCACTGCCTGAGGAACTCCATTCTGTAGTTGAAGCCAATGGATTTGAGGTCATTTCTCAACGGGGGCTCTCTTTCTGGGAAGTTTACGAGCTCCTGGCCAGGCCAGGAACAAAGCCCGTTTATTGGCCCCCAAGAGTTTATTTTACCCGATTCCGATTCAAGACAAAATACAGGAGAGTGTTCATGGTTCGGGATCAGCAATCTGTATTATACGAGATACCGGTTGTTGCCACCTTTGCTTGGGACAACAAACTTCATATGGAAATACTCCCAAAAAAGCTTGTGGAAATAAAGGTTAAAACTCCCTGGACCCTCGCTGCCTTTTTCAGTTTTCCTTGGAGTTAGAGTCTCTTCCTCAATCATTTTCCATGCTGCATATAAAACTCCCGGTCGAAACCTTGTTTTATCTTCTCCTTCCACCGCCAGAAGGCGCAGGTGAACTATGCATTGGAGCTGATTGAAAATGCTGGGGCGGCGCCGAGTGTTGTACAGGAGCAGGTCTGGTATTTTCCCAGGTCTGCTGATGATATTGTTGCGCATTATGCAACTCGGTAGTATGTCCGCTCGATCCACCCCTGTTATTTGTATTTGTGGGTTCAGTAGTATTTGTCGGACGCGTTTCCTTTGTAGGAGTTGGAGTTGGATTTGTCCCTGACCCTGTAGTCTTTGTATTTCTGTCAGACCGGTAAGAATCGGGGATCGATACATGAGGCTTTATTTCCGGAGTAAAGGAATGTGCAGGCTCCGAACGATTACCGTTTTCTTTGACTGGGGTAACTTTCAGACTTGGATATTTACCCTGATTTTGTTTTACAAATGCTGCATGGTCCATCTGAGCTCTTGGATTGGCTTTGTTGTAAGCGGTCCTTTCTGACTCCATTTTCCCATAGTCCTTAAACCGTTGTGTACGGCCTTTGGGATCCTTGTCCCATTCATCGTTCACAATATCCTTGTTCCGGCTTCTCCATTCATCCACCCCACGGCTTACCGGGTTCCAATGATTTTCACCCCTATGCCCATAGTAATAAGTGTAATAATGATTCGACAGTTCCGGATATCTGGAGCAATGTTCAGGATGATAGAAATACCAACTCATAAAATAAGGAGAGGGCATTCCGAACCAAATAATTTCATGATGGGGCCCATAATAGAATCCGTCATCATACCAGAAAGGATTCGGATCCCAGTAAGCATAAGGATACCATGATGGATAACCAAACCACCAATTATAGGAATAAGAAGGGTATGTATTGATATCGGTATTCATCGGAGTCGTATACTCATCTGCTGTATACCCATTTTCCTGTGCATATTCCTGGGAAGCTTGTACATACTCTTCCTGGGCCTGAGGATTTTCCTGGATGCTTTGCTTCCAGTCGGCTGTTGCCTGGGCATTTTCAGCAGTCAGTACCTGATTGAGGGAATCTGTATTCCGCAGGACATAAGCCGGATCCCTCTTATAGACATCTCCTATCACAACAGTAAGCTGCATATTATCGTAAAGGGTATTAATCACTTCAGGGTAAAGAATTAGATCACGATAGGCGTTTGCCGCATCCGATGGATAAGCCTTCAGGATATTTTCAAAGTTTCTTTTAGCAGACTGATTCTGTTTGTCTACCTGGACCAGCAAATCGTAATTGCTGAACGCTTCGGCCCTTGCATCCTTATGGATTTCTTCCGGGTACTTGACAAGTATAGTTAGCAGTTCGCCTTCTGATGCAGGATGGGCCATAGCCAGATCACGAATCAGATCCGGGTATCGGGTCAGATTATAGATTCTTTCTTGCTCCTCCTTGTTGTAAGAAGAAACCAGGTCGCTGAATCGATCCTTTGTTTTTTGCTGCACGGCATTCAGGCGAACCAAGATCTCCGGATTTTCTGCTGCGATATATATATCCTGACGAATTCCTGGAGGATACATGGCGATAGCGTTGACCGCCTTCTGATCATCCTGTTCCACTTGTTGAAGGAGGACTTTGTCATCATCCTGAGCCTTACTCACCGGAATGTTAAACAATAGGAAGCTAACTAATGCTATGGAAGCGCTGATGTTTTTCATAATACAAAGATCAAGTAATATTTAATACTGTGGACTGATAAAAATCATACAATTTTTGTTCCAAAACAAACCCCCGTAAAAACCGATTCTCAATTCTTCACATATTTTGTGATTTCCAGTTTAAACATCAAACTCCGGAAGAGGATCAGGGATCAGGGTCTTTATGAATTTGGGCACCCGGCGATGTGCAGAAGCCTGCTCATATGCATAGGCCATCTGGATAAGGAGGGATTCCTGATAAGCCCCCGAAAAGAAGGAGAGTCCAACAGGTAACTCATGAACCTGTCCCATTGGAACCGTAATATGTGGATAACCTGCCATTGCGGCCGGCTGGCAAAAATAAAAACCGGTGTCATAATCACCATTTATAGGATCTATAGCGCAGGGCAAACCAATACTCGGGCCACAAATGGCATCGAGCTTATCTCTCTTGAGGATTTCATCAATAAAAGATCGTGAACGGAGTGTTTTTGTCAGGGCATCTGCATATTCCTTGCTGTCTATCCCTTTCCTCTTTTCACTGCTCTCCAGGATTTCCTGTTTGAAATAAGGCATGGCCTGGCTTTGATTCTGTTGGTTAAATGCAATGACCTCTGCCAGGGAATACACATTGGCGCTTGCATTCTTCAAATACTGATTCAGGCCCTCTTTAAATTCAAATTGCAAAACAGTAACCTCCGCATCTCCTATTTCATTCATATGTTTCATCAACTGCACTTCTATGACCTCTGCTCCCTCTTGTTTTAATTGATCAATTGCCTTCTGGAACAAATTGACCACTCCAAAATTGCCTTCGAGAAATGAACTTTCAATTCCAATACGCTTTCTCCTCAGTCCGTTTTTATCCAGATTCAGGCTGTAATCGTCCAATACTTTGCCATTGCTTTCTGCGGTAACAATATCTTCTTGATCAACACCGGTTAGTGCCCAAAGAAGACTTGCAGCATCTTTCACTGTTCTTGCCATAGGGCCCGGAGTATCCTGGGTTTTAGAAATGGGAATGATCCCACTACGACTCCATAAGCCTACCGTTGGCTTTATGCCTACAATCCCGCAAAAGGAACTTGGAGCGATGATGGATCCGTCTGTTTCCGTTCCTATTGCAAGGGCGCAAAGATTTGCGGAAACAGCTACTGCAGAACCAGAACTTGAGCCACATGCACTTCGGTCAAGCACAAAAGGGTTTCTTGTTTGACCACCCCGGCTGCTCCATCCGCTGGCTGAATGCGTTGACCTGAAATTCGCCCACTCGCTCAGGTTCGTTTTACCGAGTATCACTGCTCCTGCAGCTCTTAATTTTTTTACAACAAACGCATCCTTCCTCGCTTTGTGGCCCAGGAGTGCAAGCGACCCTGCTGTGGTCATCATGGAATCTCCTGTATCAATATTGTCTTTAATAAGGACCGGTATCCCATGAAGCGGGCCGCGAACTGTACCGGATTTTCTCTCCCGGTCCATTTGATCAGCAATAGAAAGTGCATCTTTATTTAATTCAATAACCGCATTCAGCTTAGGCCCCTTCCGATCCAGCTCTGAAATACGTTTCAGATACAATTCGGTAATGGTTCGTGAACTGTAGAGCCCACTTTTCATCTTCTCTTGAAGCTCATCAAGGGTTATTTCATTCAAAAGAAAATTGTCTGGATTGGCCTCTGATTCTACCTCCTTTTCCTGTTGTTTAACAGCCGGCTTCGTACAGGAAGTCCCAGTAAAGGAAGTAACTGCTACTGCGGCCAAAGAGGTGTTTTTCAAAAAATTTCTTCTGTTCATGGCAAAGCATTTTTGCGTTATTACCAAAATCCCGGCAGGAGGGAATAGCCGGTATCAATCTATCAGGAATCAGAATTGACCTGACTAAGGTATAAAATAAAGACTTAATAGTACTTTTACAGCCTACTTGTATAATGAGGAAAAACTATGGAGCACAAGGTTATATCCAAAGCCACTTTTGATTTCCTGAAGGACCTCGAAAAAAACAACAATCGTGACTGGATGACCAGTCATAAAGGCAGCTATCTAAAGGCCCAGGAAAATATGATTGCCTTTGCAGACACTCTCCTTATGATGATGGGACGCCATGATAAAATAAAAACTTCTTCCGGAAAGAGTTGTTTGTACAGGATTTACAACGACCTCCGCTTTCACAAAGATAAAGCGCCCTATAACCCCCGATTTGCCGGCAGCTTTGCAAGGGTCAAACCCCATTTGAGAGGAGGATATCATTTTCAGATTAAACCAGGCAACAGCTATGTAAGCTGTGGCTTCTTCTTCCCTAACCCGGAAGACTTGAAACGAATCCGTATCGATATAGCCTATAACTACAAAGCCTGGAACAAGATGATCCAGTCAAAAGCGATAAAAGAAAATTTCGGACAAATACTCGGCAAGAAAGTAGAAAGCACACCCCGTGGGTTCACTAAGGATCATCCGGCTATTGAGCTGATCAGGCACAAGCAATTTATCTTCCGGCATAATTTTACAGATAAAGAGGTGCTCAAAGCTGACTTTGTTAACCAAGCAAACAACACTTTTAAAAGCATTCGTAAATATTTTGATTATATGAGCGAAATACTCACCACCGATTTGAATGGAGAGTCCATCATTCTATAGATTTCCCTGACCGCTGGTATCGTATAGCATGTCAACTCTATGAAGCACCAAGGGTTTTAAGAATTCTTTTCTGATGAACGGTTAGCCTGAATATTTCTATTACCTTTGGTCCTCAATCAGAAAACATGAAAAAAATAACGATTCTCGCCTTTATGGCGTTGCTGACTACCTTCTCATTCGCCCAAAAAACAGTTCCTCTCGACAGCATTGCCAAATATGAAGGCAAGACCGTTACCGTTTGCGCTAAAGTCCTGGGAACTCATTTGACGACCGGTGATAAAAAGACCACTTATCTAAACTTTGGTCAGCCTTTTCCTAATTCTACATTTACAGTGGTGATTTTCGAAAGCGACCTGCCTAATTTCAAATATGCTCCTTCCGAATTTCTGAAAGACAAAAATGTTTGTATTACAGGAAAAGTGGAAATGTTCAAAGGAAAACCAGAGATCATCGCAAAAAAAGAAGATCAGATTAAGGTCCAATAATTCAGAAGAGACGGGGAACTAGTTTCCCGGAATGGTTATCTCCCTGTAAAATCTTACATCGGCTCATCCGCTGTCGGGCCATAAAGACCAGGAACCGGAACATTTAAAAGGCGGAGGTAAACACTTAACTGTCCGCGATGGTGCACTAAATGATTCAGCGCCATGTTCCGAATGACTGCTGCCTTAGGCATGGTCATATATACTTTTTCTCCATCCCTAAGGCTCCACGGCTTCATAAACGTTTCATTCGAAGTGGCTTCAACATCTTTGAGAGCTTGATTGACGTTATGATCCAAAATGGCCACAAGTTCTGCTGTTGTTTTAAAATCGGGAGGTTGTGGGGGTCTTCCTTTTGAAAAATCCAACTCGTCGGTAGTGATGGCACGAGTTATCCAGGAAGAAATGGATGCCACATGCTTCGCAAGTTTACCAAGTTCCATAGACTTTTCATGAGGTTTCCAGGTTAGCTTATCAAGAGGTACACGCTCGAGGATTTTACGGGTGCTTGCAGCTTCGTGCTTTATTTCGGCAATTAGACCATTTCTGAGTTCCATATATAAGTTTATAAACGTTAAATTATTTGATTGCTGATTTGTCTGCGAAGTTAGGAAAGATTCTTTTTTTATTATTATGTCTATTAAAAGTAATAATATGCCCCCTCCTGGAGTTATTTAAAAAGCTCTCATTAAAATTGTTTTTTGTCTATCAATAAATTATAGTATATTAGCATATATGAAAAAAACTATTTGTCTGATTTCCATCCTATTCTCTCTGCATGCCTTCGGGCAGGAGTTAAAGTCTAAAAAGGATTCCATTCATGAACATATGAATGATACTACCAGAGATGGCAGACATGGGTACCACCATCAGGGTGGATACCATAGTCATCAAGAACTTGGAGGAAATATCACCCTCTTTTTCAAGCAGATTTTTAACCTTTCGAACAGTATCTTCCCAACTCTTCCATATGATTTGACTTATAAATATATTTGTGGGAGAAATGCTTTTCGCGCTGGACTAGGCTTTACGCTTGCCAATTCAAGCATAACCAACAGCACAGTGAGTACCAACAGCCAGCCTGCTAACTCCGGTGGGCCTGATGTGGCGATTCCAACAACCAACAATCAGATGAACCTCTTTTACCGTGTTGGTTGGGAACACCGATACAGACTGGATCGCCGGTGGAGCGCTTATCTGGGTGTGGACATAGCCGGGCAATATGGCACGAATAATTCGGCAAGTTCTTCCACTCAAAACGGACTTCCAAACAATTATTCCTACGTCAAGAACACAGATAATATTACCATCCAATCCATAGGTGGTGGTCCGGTGGGAGGGATTCAGTTCAACATCAACAAAAAACTGAGTCTTTTTACGGAAATCCCCTTCTATTTTCAATATGGCAATCAAAAAGAAGTAACTGTTAATTATCAGGATCAGCTGATCAATAATTTCTCAGGATCTTCGTATTATCAATCCAGTACGAATACGCAAACGATTATTACAAAGACTCCAAAGATGAGCCTCACCCTTCCGGTTACCTTATATCTGGCACTGAAATTCTAAAACCGAATATCATGGGAAAACCCTTTATGAGCAGAAAAAATATCCTGACCACTATCGGTAGCGGGCTCTGTTTGTTTATCTTTTTCATGAGTGCCTGCAAAAAAGATGAATCAGTAGTAAACTATGGTCCGGGCCCGGCACCCAAACTTCCGTCCGTTGCCTACACCTATGTAAGTGGATTGAATGACCTGACGACTCTTGGCCGCGTACTGTTCTATGACCGTAATCTTTCTCTGAACAATGCCATCGCATGTGGTTCCTGTCATTCACAAGCTCATGGTTTTGCAGATACAAAGCAATTCAGTACTGGATTAAACAATGGACTTACGGCCAGGAATGCTTCTGCCATTGTAAGCAGTATGGGCCATCATAAATTCTGGGATGGACGCGCAGCAAATTCTGATACTGCCGTATTTATGCCGGTGATGAACCATACCGAAATGGATGTGTTTAATGTAAATATGCTTCCGGCTAAGCTCTCCAATCTTTCTTATTACCCCGCTCTGTTTAACGCGGCGTTCGGAACACCAACTATTACAGTTAGAGAGATCCATCAGGCACTGGCTTCATTTATTGATGACCTATACTCAATGAATTCCCGCTTTGATATTAGCATGAACAGCTTCACATTACAGGAAAGCCAGGGCTGGGCCTTATTTACCGGCAAGGCCAAATGTTATAACTGTCATAATGGGAACAACTTTAATGGATACCAAAGCGATTATGAAAACATAGGATTGGAAGTTAATTATGCTGATCCTGGAGTGGGCAGGATTACAGGAAATGCTTCTGACATCGGAAAATTTAATGTGCCTACACTTCGTAATATTGCGGTGAGCGCACCCTATATGCATGATGGAAGATATACCACACTTAGTCAGGTCATTGACCATTATAGTGAAGGTATTGCAGCTTCCCCTAATCTGAGCTGGGTATTCAGAGACACTGCCGGTGTTGGGTTTTCTGCGAATCTTATGACCCTCCCTCCTGCCTCACTGCATCTCACCGACCAGGAGAAAAAAGCACTGGAAGCTTTTCTGAATACTCTTACGGATGTATCCTTCCTGGCTGATCCCCGGTATTCAAATCCTTTCTGATTCCTTCATCCGTACTGTAAATCTTACAACCTTTTTGATTTCTGTTGTAACACCCCTCTGATCAGAACACTTCATCTTTGTATTAGAAATTACAATCATGAAAAAGACAGCTCTATTATCTATTACTGCAATTATTCTTCTCTTTTCCTCCTGTGAAGTAGAATACCGGGGAGAACGTCAGGTCCACCACTTCAGGGGTTATGAGCACCACCACCACCCTACCCACCATGATGAATACAGCGGAGGTTATCATCATGACCGGAAAGGTGGAGAAATCATCATTGTCCCATAAAACGCTTGCATCGCCTTGTTTTTTCTTTTCGGAGAAGAAATTTGCTTTACTTTCGTGCTTATGGTACATCTAAAATATCCCATAAAGAAACTTTTCATTCCACTTGCATTTCTGTTCCTCGCCTGCAATTCTAAAACGGAATCTGCCGCTGATACAGATGTTGTAACCAGTGGTGGAACAGCAACCGGAATTGCAACAGCAGTTGCTACAGAATCCAATAATGCGGGCCTCTCCAAAACACCGGTGGATGTACATGCGATTGCAATTCTTGACAGCTCTGGCAAAACTAAAGGTTGGGGGTATGAACTGTTCCAAAATGGTAAAAGAATCATCTCTCAGCCAGTGATCCCAGCCATGCAAGGAAATCATTACTTTGCTTCAGAAGAGCTTGCAAAAAAGGTTGGACTGTTCGCAGCCAAAAAAATGGAGAAATCAGGGGGTCTGCCTGCGTTAAGTTTGAAGGAGCTGGATAGCCTTGGAGTTAAGGGGCCAGCAGCAATTCACTAAAGGCTGAACACATTCAAAACAGGTTGTATATACCTATTGCGACTTCTTCTTCCCGCCTGTCGCTGCTTCCTGTTTCTTCTTGATCATGCCAAAGGTAATGAGACAGCATTTTTCGTCTTTGGTGACGAATTTGGTCTTTAGATAATATTTGCCCTGCTGGGTTGGGGTATAACTAATGACCTTGGTATTCTTCTTCGTTTTCAGATCCACACTTGAAGCAACCACTTTATCCTCTGCGTCTGCCAGAGAGATAACCATTCCATCATCTTTGGCCGCACCCGCTCCTTTTTCATAGATGTAAAATACATAATTGACTCCTTTTTTTAAAGGGACATAAAATTCAACATCTGAAGAGACGGCTGAGTTAAAAGCCCTGGAATGTAAGAATACATAATCATCGAGGATTGCCTTGGTAAGTCCGATACATTTCTCTTCCACTCCTGGTTCAAGGCACTCCTGCTGCTCAGGTGCAGGGGGTGGTGCCGGTTGCTGTTGCTGTGCATTTGATATCACAACAAGGCCCAAGAAAAACAATAAACATACAAAATGCCTGTTCCGCATCCTCTGGATCTCAGCTAACCTCATAAGCAGCATGATTATATGAATAAGGTAAAGATAGTATTTTCCCTTATTATTAGCACAAAGAACGTGCCCCTTTTACAGTTCGGTCATAACCTGATCTTCTGCAACTTTCATCTGGATTTCATCTTTCCTATTCAATCTGTCTTTGCTCAGAAATCTGCTGAAAACAACAGCAATAATAAGGGCCAACATGCCTTGAACCAGGAGTGTGTTTGGAGCTCCTATAACTTGTGAAACCCCGCCCACAATCAAACTACCAAGAGGTAACATCCCGAAAAAGCCCATCGCCACATAGCTCATTACCCTTCCCCGCATTTCCGGAGCAGCATGAATTTGAATCAACGTCAGACAAATAGTTGTTTGGGACATCGCCCCGAATCCAAAAATAGCCCCAAACAGCATGGCCATTGGAAAATTTTTCATGTGGGAGAAGAGCATCATTCCCACACCCAAAATGAGGGTGTTTATGAGTAAGACAAATTTCAAGTCAGTACCTGGTTTAAGGGAAGCAAGAAAAAATGTACCAACCACAGCTCCGAGACCAATGCAGCTCGTGATGTATCCGAAAGTGGTGGCATTCCCACTGAATATAACTTTGGCAAAAACCGGTAAAAGTGTATCATACGGTAGTACAAGCAAGCTCACTACTGAAAGTAACATGAGCACCATCCCAATGGCAGGCGTTTTTCTGATGTACATAAAGCCCTCAGCGAGCTCTTGTCGGGCTTTCTTTTTTCCCGGCCGAGGTTCATAGGTTGAAAGCTTCATGATCAGTAAAGAAAAGATGACTGCCAGAAAACTAAAAGCATTTAAAAGGAAGCAGGATCCTGCTCCGTATGCTTCAAGAATGATACCCGATAACGCGGGTCCTACAAGTCGGGCTATATTAGCCATAGAAGAATTCAGTGCCAGTGCATTCGGAAGATCTTTTTTATCGGTCACCAGTTCATGAATCAGGGGTTGCCTTGCAGGCACATCAAAGGCATTGATTATCCCCAGCATCGCACTGAGTGCAAGGATTTCCCAAACCACATAATGATTGGAGAGGGCGAGAATGGCTAGCAAAACAGCCTGAATCAGGGAGGCTGTTTGTGTGATAAGAATGATTTTATAACGGTTGTATCGGTCGGCCAGGATACCCCCGAAGAGTGAAAACAAAAAGGAAGGAAATTGTGAGGCAAACATCGTTAGCCCGAGCATAAAGGCTGAATGGGTCATCGTATAAACTACCCAGCTTACGCCGGTTCGTTGCATCCATGTTCCGATGAGGGAGATAGATTGTCCGCTAAAATACAATGCATAATTCCGGTTCTGAAATGCCCGGAAGGTGCTTAATTTCCCCTCTTTGCCCATCGTACTAAACCCAAATTATTTTCTGGATGCCAATTTTTCTATTAATTCTGTTGTAGTACCCAGCTCACCCAGACGGGGGTAGATATGCGCCAAACTGTTCTGATGAGCTTCAATTTTCATATCTGTAACTGCATCTGTCGCAAAACTGATATTATAACCCAATTCATTCGCTGCACGCGCAGTCCCTTCTACCCCGATGCTCGTGGCCACACCGCACAGTATAATTCCGGTTACTTTTCGTTTCTGTAATTCTTCATGCAGACGAGTATTGTAAAAAGCATTCCAGGCACCTTTGGTGATGAAGATATCATCAGGCTGGGTTTTAATATCCTCAACGATATCGGCGAAGCCCGGTGTGGAAAAAGCAGCAGACATCGCAGCATTCATCGGTGCAGTTATTCCTTCCTTGCGTGTTTTGAAACTTGAATCCTTGGGGATCACATTTACAATCACGATTGGAAGTTTCGCCTTCCGGAAAGCCTCCACCAAAGCAGCTGCTTTCGTAAGAACATCCTTCATAGGATGAGCTGTTTCCCTTTGCAAAATACCTTTTTGAAAGTCAATAAGTACCAAAGCTGTGTTTTTGTCGATTTCAGTAATCATAGTCATGGGTTTTTACGAGTTTATAGAAGGTGTTGATTTTATTTTATCTCAATGAGTTTGTTCAGTATTGGTAAAGCCTTAATGAGAACCTCTTTCTCTTTCACTGTTAGCTTTTTTTCAATCATTTCTTTGAGCCATTCATCCCGGTCATACATTATTTTTTCAACCAATTTCTTTCCGGAGGCTGAAAGCGAAATGGCTACTTTACGTCCATCCTCCCTGGAAGGAGTCCTTTTTACAATACCCTGTCCTTCCATTTTTTTCAGGATTTGTGACATCGACTGGGTTTTAACCCTGGTGAGGATGGCTAGCTCTGTGGGGAGCAAAGAGGGGGTTCGCATAAGATGTCCGATGGTTTCCATCTCGGTCATTGACCAGGCTTGGACAGAGTACATTTGCTTTCGTAGACCTTTATGTAATGCAGATACTACCGCCCGCAATGCAGAACTCAGATCAGCGTTGTTCATGTAGGATTTTAGTATTTGTTCTTTAACTTGTAAGTTTACCTTACAAATATACCACTTTTTTCAGGTTCAAGCTTTTAAATCTGTTTAGACTCATGAATAAAGATATTCCCTATCTTGCCAGCTAAATCGTTAATATGAACAGATTTGCGGGCCTTCTTCTTGCCCTGCTCCCCTCATTTTTAAATGTTCCTCTACGTAGGCTCCTAGGCCAGAGTATAGGCAGAGGTTCAAAAATTCGATTTGGGACCCTGCTTCTGGTTAATTCTGTTAATATAGGTAAGGGCGTTAGCCTTGGCCCCCTTTGCTTTATCAAAGCTGAAAAACTTACATTGGGTGATCATTCCAGAATCAAGCCTCTCTCCTATGTTTCAACCCGTATCATCACCTTCGGGCAATATGTACATAGCTCTCCATTTGTAATTATAAGTGGCGAGTTCAATGAACACTCGTTTCTGGATGTTGGTGACCACAGCCGCATTTTCCCTTTCTGCCTTCTCGACACTGGCGAAGGGATCAGGGTAGGGAAACAAACAGCAGTGGGTACAGGCACTTATATATATACCCATGGAAGCTGGTCAGATTACCTGCATGGGGGGCCAATCCTACTTGGTTCTGTTAACATAGGTGATCATGTGCAGATTCCGACGAGAGTCATCATACTGCCAAATGTAGAAATCGGGAACTATTCAATCATTGGAGCCGGCTCATTTGTCAATAAAGCATTCGGCCCCAATCTTCTTATTGCAGGGAGTCCTGCAAAAGTTATCAAGGAAGTAAATCATGAATTGAATGCTGAAGAAATGCGAAAGCGGATGAATGAAATTTTAAATGCTTTTGCTGGCTACATGGCGTTCCATTGTAAGATGAAATCAGAAATTCAGGAAGGAAAATTAATATTCGGATCTATAAAAGTGGCAATAGATGATGCTGAAGGCCTGGAAGGAGGCGATATTCTCCTGCTTCTCAACAAGGTCATAGACAAAACTGAAAAAGCAGCGTTGATATTCAAAGGGGTTTCTATTCTGGATTACCCCATCACACGGATAACCATAGGGCATAAAAATAAAATAACGTCTAACTTGATTTCCTTTGTAAGGCGTTATGGAATCCGTCTTTATATAGATTAATATGGCATTGATTTTACGAGTGGATATAGACAAGCCTTACGGAAATTCAACAATTTTCACGAAGGTAGCCAGCAAGATTGTTGAAGATTATTTTGACATTCCGATTATAGGGTCGTGGAACTATCTCTATCACCATATTGCATTTCTGAAGTACTGCAACGCCGAAAAGATTCCTGGATTCATGTACCACCGCCACTGCACAGCACCGAATGCAGAGGTGGCTAGGCTTACACGGGAAGGTGGTCATAAGCTCTGTTTTCATGCTGAAAACACCCGTAACCTTGAAACATTCACTGCCGAATTGGATCTCTTCAAAAAAAAGGTAACCCCAGACCGGGTAGACTCCTTTTCCAAGCATGGCTCAGGTCAATTGAAACTGGGTAAACATCACTACCCACCTTATGAGCCAGAGAAATACAGAGAATGGGGCGTCAAGACCAATACCGCTTATTATTTCGGGAATACGATCGGTGTTTCAGCCAAGGCGTTGGAAGGTACAGGCCAATATTTTGATTCTGTATTCTGGGTAGAAAGAGATTACAGGGACCCGGCATTTTCAGAATTGGAGCAGGTCCTGGAAGCCGCGAACCACATTGACATTGCTATACTCATTCATCCATGTAATTACCATGCGAATAAAACAGTAGCTGCCGATTTCAAAGAACTTGTAAGACTTTCCAAAGAAAGAGCTATTCCCTGGAGAGTATTTTGAAAATGGATAATACCTTGCAAAAGACAATCGTCTATCGGCTGGCCACTCTTAAAGATATGGCCACCTTAATTGATTACCGGATCATCCTCCTCAAAGCTGTTGGAAAAACGCTTCCCTTAACCCGTGAAGCAGAGTTGCGGAAAACCCTGAAAAAATATTATACCAAACACATTGGGAACAAGACATGCTTCTCTTATATAGCCGAACATAAAAATAATTTTGTCGGATTCGGAACTTTTGTCCTTCGTCATCAACCTGGAAACTTCAGTACCATTACAGGGAAAACAGCTTATATCCTGAACATGTATACCCTGCCTCCATACAGGGGCCTGGGGATCGCAACCGGGATACTCGAAAGGATGATGGTGAAAGCAAAGAAATTATCTGTAAAGAGAGTTGAACTTCGAGCCTCTAAAATGGGCGAGCCTATATACCGGAAGTTTGGTTTCAGAGAACCGCAAACCAAGGTTATGGAAATGTCGTTAGATAATTAAAGGTTGTTTTATTTTGCCGGATACATCATTCGGAATGCGTTAAAAACCGCCGGATGGGTTACTGTAGCATGCGTTTCCTTCGGCAGGAAATCATAATAGACTTCCAAATTTTTCTTTCCGGATTTGATAAGCCTGTCAGCCAGTTCTTTGGCTTCAACCTCCATTACATGTTTGGGTTTTCCGGGCCAAAAACCCTCCTTGCCTGTTCCAATATAGATGGTCGTTTGTCTGGAGAAGGAAGGAATTAGCACTTCCGCTTGCTTGTTTAAAAGAGACCCATCATCCCACCAAAGGCTGGGGCTGATAATTATATACTTATTAAAAAGTGCTGGTTTTTCAAAAAGGATCTGCGTGACCAACAATCCTCCTAAGCTTTGCCCTATGATTGTGTTTAACTTTTTTGTTTTAAATCGGTTATCTATGTATGGCTGTAATTCTTTTTCCAGGAAAGCGATGAATTTTGCAGAACCTCCGGTTGTTGGAAATTGTTTTTTATCATCCACATCGCTGGTAGGATACGTAAAATCTCTTCTCCGATCAACATTTGCAATTCCAACCACAATGGACTTTGGGAGGGTATTGATCCAGGGAAAATTGAAATATTGGACTAACCCTACAATATGAATAAAATCTTCATCGGCAGATCCGTCCAGAAGATAAATAACAGGATACCTAAGTGTGTCATTCTTATTATAGCCTTCAGGAAGATATATATTTAGTATACGGCCTTCAGATAGTTCAGAGGAATAAAGACTGTCTATTTCACCTAGGAAGAAGGGCTTGATGCTCTCCCTTGTTTTTTCTGCGTTTTGTGCCTGAATAGCAGTATGTGAAAAAAACAAAACAAATAGGAGCAGACAGAATCTATTCATGCAATGAAGCTTTTCCGAAATTTAAGGAAATCATTCGAAATACTAATCCTCCAATCCCTTGCCACTAAGAATCTGTTTGGTGTATTTCTCAACTCTTTCCTCTCTGGTTTTTGCTTGTTTGGCGGAGGAAAAATAAAGCAGATACCCTCTTTGCCTTCCCGGGGTTAGCGCTTCAAATGCTTTTTTCAGAGCCGGCTTTTTATCCAGGGCTACCCTAAATTCTTCAGGCATTGAAAATTCCGTAGTTTTCTTAAGTTCCACTTTTAAGCCAGCCTTTTCTACCTCAATGGCTTCAAAAATATAGGCCTTTAATATTTTTTCAAGTTTTACTATTTCTTGAACGCTTGTGAATCGGATCTGACGGGCCGCCTGTACATTAGCAGTTTGTTGAATCAGGATTTTCTTAGAATCTTTCAGCAAGACTCCTTTAAAGAATAAAAAAGCGCAGTAATCTTTAAACTCATGAATTAAAACGATGTTGCTATCCCTGTAAGAGTATGAAGGGCAACCCCATTTTAATTCCTCATTGAGCTGACAAGCCAGAGCGATAGTTCTTAGTTTCCTTAACTCCTCCTGCCACTTTTTGGATTTTAAAAAATAAAAATCAACTTTCGGGTTCATGTCCATCATTTTTTATTTGGCTGTTACTATTTTTCGGGAATCCGGCCTTAAATACCATGAAGTAATTGCAAAACCGGCAATAACCAAAGGTGCAATGATATGAAAAGCGCTGTCGTGAATAACTATATGGGAAACCGAGGCCCCGGTCATTGCAAAAAACACACCTGCATAAGCCCATTCTTTGAGCAGCGGGAATTTTGGGATCAATATAGCGATGATGGCCATCGTTTTCCAGAATCCGATGATGGATATAAAATAGGTCGGATAACCGAGCGGGGCAAATCCATCCACAATTTGCTTCACTTGAAATAATTGTCCGATTCCACCGAGCATGAAAAAACATAGTAGTGCAGTAGTGAGCCAGTAGGCTATTCTTTTCTTTTTTTCCATTTTGATTCAGATTTGTTTGATTAAAATTTCCTGCAGGCGGTTATGTGCCATATTGATTCCCGGGGCCATTCCCAGCTTGAGCATTTTGTCTCTGAGTTCTGCCGATTTAAATAGGGTATGAATGGTTAGCTTGCTGGCTTCGTCAGATAGCTTTTCAAATTCCAGAAACTCTAGCTGGGCTCCGAAAGGAGCATTCTCCATTTCAAAGGTCCTCGTAATTTTATGGTTCGGAACAAAATCGTGAATGGCACCATTCATCCTCAATACAACATTTCCTTTGGCATCAGATGTTTCAAACTGCCAGCTTCCATGTTTCTTATTTTCCAGTTTAAGAACCTTTGTTCCCATCCATTGTTCCAGAAGGTCAGCCTCGGTGTAGGCCTTAAAGAGCAATTCCAAGGGCAATTCAAATTCTCTGTTGATTACAAAATCTTGCTTCCCTGGCTCAGCCGTAATTTTTGTCCTTTGTTCCATATTATTTGTTTTTATGCTTTTTCATGATGATTTCTAATTTGTTAAACCGGTCGTCCCACATCTTGCGGAATGGCTCAATAAAAATCGCTACTTCTTTCATTTTATTTGCATTGATATGATAGTAGATTTCCCGTCCATTTTGTTCCTGTTTCAGAATTTCACATTCCGTAAGTATTTGCAGATGTTTGGAAACGGTTGGTCGTGCCGTGTCAAAGTTTGCTGCTATGGCTCCCGCTGTCATCGCCTGGGAAGTTACCAGAAGCAGAATTGCTCTTCTGGTTGGATCTGCTATGGCCTGAAAAACATCACGTCTCAAATTCATTACGTAGTTATTTGACTACAAATATATGCGTAGTTGTTTGACTACGCAATTTTTTAAGCTTTTTTTTCAAGATTTTCTATTTCTTGTTCTTCAAAAAAATAATTTTCAAAGCCATGCAGCGTTTTGACCCATAAGGAGTCTTTTAAACAGGATGAACCAAAAACGAAGTGGAAAGCTTGGTTATGAGTACATTTGCATGAAGATCATGTATTTATGAATAGAAAGGCTTGACTTGGAAGATTTTATAAGGCTTCTGGATTTGTGCAAACGGCAGGATAAAAATGCCCAGGCTTCCCTCTACAACTTATTGGCACCTAAACTATTGGGGCTCAGCATGCGCTATATGCAGGACCGGGACCTAGCGGAAGATGTCATGCAGGATGCTTTTGTGAAAATATTCATGAATCTTAAATCCTTCAGGGGAGAAGGGAGCTTTGAAGGCTGGACCAAGCGAATTACTGTTAATGTAGCGCTCACCGCATTGAAGGAAAAAAATAAGATCTATTTCGAGCGCGACCTCAGTATTGTGGAGAATATTGATTTTTCGGAATCGGAGCACCGGCAAATCAGCATTCAAGAAATTACCAATTGCCTGAACGAACTTTCTCCGGGTTACCGCATTGTCATCAATCTTTTTTTGCTGGAAAATTTCTCTCATGCTGAAATTGCCCAGAAGCTGAATATTAGTGAAAGCACCAGCCGGTCCCAGTATGCCCGGGCCAGGCAGGTGCTGATGAAGTTACTGAAGGCTCGCATACAGGCAAATTCAGAACAAGCACCTAACTACATCATTGGATAAACATGAAAAGCGACGAAATCATTGATAGCCTTATTCGGCAATCACAAGAAGGATTGGAGATCCAACCAGGGATTTCATCCTTCGACCGCACCATGCAAAAGCTGGAACAGGAAAAAAAGAAGAAACGCCGTTTTGTTGCATTTTACCTGTTCGCTGGTCTGTTGGTTGTATCTGGAATACTGGCTCTTCTCAATACTCATTCTTCCAAAAAAGAAAACAATACTGCTCCTGCCACTTCAGAGTTCAAAAACCTCCCGGAGGTAAAGGCTAACGCATCCAATACTTCCGGCCCCGACATTTCCACATCCACAATAATTTCATCAGCCCCCCCGTCCATCACCCAACAGAATATTACCCCCACTTCTCATTCTAGTGCATCACACCATTCTTCACCAGTCGTTTCCGGCAAAGCAAACAACCCAATACCTGCCGTTTCGTCTTCCTCTTCTCCGTCGCACTCAATCCTGGTGATTGAACCAACCACTCCTCTTGCGTCTTCTGAGGCGCATCAATCGCCTGCAAAAGAGGAGGAGTTTCCTTTTCTGACTCCCGATCCTAAAACAGAACCAGCATCTCCTGTAAAACAGGAAGTGCTCGCAGTATCCAACATTATTCACGATTCAGTGAAAACAATAAGTGCCCTGGCGTCTATTCCTGCATCAGTTCCGATATCTCCAGAAAAAGAAAAACCGAGGAAAGCTATTCAGTATGTTGCAGCCATCTGTTTTACCCCACAGGTTACGTCCTTTGCTTTAAACAGTAAGTCTTCTTCCGATCCAAACCAGAATGCATTCTCCGATAACTATATCTCTGCCCGAAACAATTCTAAAGCAAATGTTATCAATTTCGGAGCTGGAATAAAAGGAGGACTGATATACAATTACCAATGGGAGTTCTTGCTGGGAGCAGGGTATTTAGAATATAGCTATCAGGAACGTCCGATTGAGATTCCCGGAAATACAACCTCCGTAACTTATGTAAACCCCGGAGGTGGCGGCGTCAACCCTAACTTCACTATTGTACAAGTGGTATCCAATACAGCTTCCTCACCCCTCTACCAGAATACATTTAAATACATGAGCCTTTCTCTGGAAAGCAATAGATTGATTCCAACCCGTTATGTACAACTCAAGGCTGGATTGGCCCTTCAGTCGAACTACCTGGTCGATGCTACCACCGTATTTGTCCAGAGCCCTTACGAGTATGGATATGCACAAAATTACCATGGCGCTCCTTTGAACAGATGGGTTTTTGTTCCTGAACTGAACCTCGGGGTGGCGAAAGATTTCGGAACTCATTTCCAAGTACAACTCTGTTCCAAAACTTTTTACGGAATCAGTTCCATTTTTGATCATTCTTATTTTCTGGGACAACACAGTTATGGTATCGGACTGGAAGGTAGTCTTCTTTATAAATTCTGATTACCTGAAATAATATAATTTCACAAGCCATGCAGCGTTTCTGAAAGGGGTAAGTCTTATTATAAAGAAACCTAACTCCTTCCAAAACCTGAACCCATGAAACGACTCCTGGCCCTTTTCTTCGTATCTGCTCTCACTTTTTCCTCCTGCAAACGAAACGTAGTTTCCGGCCCTGTCGAACCACAACTGATCACTGCTTCTCAGTTGAGTGGCCATTGGATTGAAAAAGACACCAGTCTTATGGCTATAGATACGTATAGTATCTGGGACCTGGCCTTCAGAGCCGATTCCGTTTTCATTCATGAGACCCGTGGTGTAGATGTATTGATTTATCAGTACTATATGGCGGCCAAATTCAGTCTTACTCCCGACAGCCTTTATATCAATGGAATTTACACCGACTCGACCTTTAAACCAATGATGGGGCCTCTGAATCCATTTAAAGACGTTTCACATGATCAATACAAAGCACCCGGTTTACTGTTGCTTACATACCCTTCGGCTAATTTAGGCGGAAAGAAGTACCGTAGGATGCAAAGGCAGTCCTGACCTCAATTGTTTGAACAAAAAAATAATTTCCAAGGGATGCAGCATATTCAGAATATGTATGTCTTATTAAAAGAACACTTAATCTAAACAAGTTATGAAAACCAAATTTCTGCTCCTGGCTGCATCTATGCAGCTTTTACTTCTGCTCGGATCCTGTAACCGGGAAAATCTGAGTAAGAACATCAATCCACCTAGAAACATAAAGTGTGGCAATGCTACCGTCCTGAAGAGCAATTGCGGCTATCTTTTCATCCCCGACGGAACAGAACCCTGTCTCATTGCCGACTCGGCATCTGTGAAAACACATTTTGGTGTTTCGATCCATAGCGGACAACGTCTGACTATCCTCTATGAACCAGCACCAGGAGTACATTGCGATTGCATCATGCTTTGTGATGGACATTCCGTTTTCTGCTGCCCGAATGTGACCATTAAAGAAATTACAGTGTGCCCTTAAAGAGAAAGGCTTTGAATGAGTACAAAAAAAGGCATAAACCGAAGTGGTTTATGCCTTTTTTTGCAATAAGAAGGAATTTATCTCAAACAGTACTTAGCTCCTAAATACAGGCCGAATGTACTGTTATAGGTACCCGGGCGGTTTATTGCTGTACCTGTAGAAGCAGCATTGGTATTAATCTCTGCGTTGTTCCCTGTATTTTCTGCATTCGAAAAACTGTAATCATATTTTATACCCAGATCGAATCCTAGTTTTTCAGATGCTTTAAAGCTCAATCCGAATGAAACCATCATACTATAGTCCATTCCCTTGTATTCAGATTTTGTGTTTGTGCCAATCGTATGCCCACTCTGATCGCTAAGTACGGCGCTGTTGAGTAGTCCGATCTGGGGGCCGCATTTGGCCACAAAATAATGCTTGGCACCAATAGGCTCTTTGTATACAAACATCAAAGGAATCTTTATGTAATCGAGCTGCTTGTAATACTCCACCCATTGATAGCTATACTTCTGACCTTGCATGGAATAAAGCAAATCCAGTCCGATACCCGCCTTCTCTGTAAATAGATATTGAGCACTGATGCCACCGGCATACGAAAAAGTGTTTTCATAACTAAAAAAGCTGCTGCTCTCATCGCTCATATTTCTTAAGGCCGACATTTGGGGAATCACGGTAATCCCGATTTCCAGTCCACCTTTTTTAGGAGCAGCTCCAGGTTCAGCTGACTGAGCGTCAGCTCTTAATACCGTTAATAGGATTGATGCAGCGATCAAAAGCAGACTTCCGTGTTTTTTCATGAGATGGTGGAGATTAATCAGTTCCAGCCAGAGCTAACCTGACCGGAAACGCGGTAAATATAGGATAATCTTTTTAAATGGACCTTAAACATCCTGGAGGGTTATGGGAAAGACCATTTAATTAACCTCTGGATAATCTGCTGCATTTTAAAATTCTCATCTTAACAATTGTGTTTAACCAGTACCTACATAATTCAACTGATTTTCAATGTTTTAACAAACAGAGACGAATATTTATTTTCCAGACCAGAAGGCCCCTATCTTTGCTTTGTAAATGAAATAATCCTTACATAAATATATATCACATGGAAACTAAACACGATTTTACGGCTTCAGTGACCGTCACAGTCCGTGCATCACCGTCCAAGGTTTGGCAGGCATTGACCGATCCTAAGCTTATTAAGGAGTATTTATTTAATACCGATGCTGCTTCCGATTGGAAAGAAGGCAGCAGCATTACCTGGACAGGATCTTATGAGGGGAAATCTTATATCGACAAAGGTGTGATCCTGAAGTTCAAGACAGGTGAATTGCTGAAGTACACGTACTTCAGTTCTATGTCTAGCAAAGCAGATCTTCCGGAGAATTATGCAGTTATTACCTGCGGATTAAAGACTGTTGATGGTCAAACAGTACTTACTCTTTCACAGGATCACAACGATTCAAAAGAAGCCCAGGAGAATAGTGCTAAAAATTGGGAAACGGTGCTTCTTAAACTAAAGTCCATAGCCGAAAAGCTCTAAGTACCTATAACGATGCAATCCATTTAAAAGAGCAAGGCTATCGCCCTGCTCTTTTTTGTTTGGCACTCATTCAATGATTTGCAACTTAACAAAGGTATCGCCAAACTGAAAGGTAAAGCCATCATTCAATTTCTCTACTTTGCCTTTACGATTTTTAGCCCACCACAGATTAACCTCATCACTTCTGTTGCCGAGGCGTTAACAGTAACCTTTCTTTGGAAATTTTTAATGATCACTTTCTTCCCTTTTTTTGTTTAATAATGCTTCAAGTTTTTCGAGCTTACTCAACCAAAATTTATCAAAAAAGTCGATAAAATTCTGTAACTCATTAAAGCCATCCTGCTTTAAGATGCAGTGTCGTTCTCTGCCGATGTCCTTAATAGAAATAAAGCCGGCGCCGCACATAATTTTTATATGCTTTGAAACTGCAGGACGGCTCATATCAAAATTCTCTGCCAAAGAATTTATGGTCATACTCTTCTTGGAAAGCAGTTGCATCATATGCCGGCGGCTCGGATCCGCAATTACCTGGAATGCATCAAGCCTTTGAACTGCCATACTCCATTTTGTTTAAGAGCTCAACAAGCTGGTTCCCCAGGTATGCCCAACCCTTGTTATGTCCCACATAGTCTTCCAGGGCCGTAAAGCCGTTATGTACGATCTCCAGTTCTGTTCCCTTCCCTTTAGGAGCCAGGGTCCATACCACCAGGGAGTCAAAAGGCTTTCCATCTTTATCTGATTTTTTTCTCCAGGAGTAGGAAAGCTTTGTAAATGGTTTTATTTCCAGTACCTCGCAATCATGCTCACATCCCGATGGACTTGTGAACCTGAATTTATGGCCCAGTACCGGTTTAAAATCTGATTTCATCAGCCATTGTTCTAATAGCTCTGGCTTGGTCAGATAGTCCCAAACTTCCTTAGGCGACTTATTAAAGTGCCAGATGTGCTTAATTTCTTTTTCCATGATATGTAATTTTAAAGTTACGCAAATATATGTGTAACTTTTGAGTTACGAAACATTTTTGTAGTTATTTTTCAGGAACTCATTAAAATCTACACCGAAGATTCCTGAACGGGTTAAAATCAACAGAATAAAGATTGAATCCCTGTATTTTAAGGTTTATTAACAAATTAGAATTCTTCCCTTTCCTTTCGTCTGGATAAATAAACCATTTACCATATAATTCAAAAAGAGGAGGGGCGATGATCTACTTTTATCAAAACTCAATTCACTATGAGAACTGCTACCTTCCTTACCGCCCTTCTCTTCATTCCTTACCTGCTTTCGGCTAAAACCGGGAATGTGCCTGTTTCCGGAAAAGTATTGGACGCAGACCACAAAGGACTGGAATTCGTCAATGTACTACTGCTCAGCGCAAAGGATTCATCCCTGAAAAAAGGAGTGCTTACCCATGCGGATGGTAAATATGATTTTGAGGATGTCGCCTCTGGTGAATATCTAGTTTCATTTTCTCTATTGGGTTTCGCCAAGCAGTATATGGGCTCTTTCACACTGGACGGAGCAGAACCAATAATACTCAATGATGTGATTCTTCTGCCTGCTTCCGAACTCCAACAAGTGAATATAGTTACGACCCAGCCTCTCTTTTCCCAGAAACCGGGCATGCTTGTGATGAACCTTGAAAACAGTGCAGTAAAATTAAGCGGTTCCATATACGAGGTCCTCGAGAAAGCACCGGGGGTCAGCATCGATCAGGATGGCATTGTTTCGATGAAAGGAAAATCAGGTGTGCAGATATACCTCGACGGGAAACCAACCTATCTTTCCTCAGACCAATTGCGTGATTATCTCATGAGCATGTCAGGCAGCGATATTCTGAAAATCGAAATGATGACCACTCCCCCTGCTAAATATAATGCCGAAGGCAGTTCGGGAATCATCAATATTGTCACTAAAAAGAAACAAAAAGAAGGCCTAACCGGTTCTCTTTCGGGTGGATTGGGTCAGGGGAACACCACCCGTGAAGAAGGAGGACTCAACCTCGGCTATAGCAATGCTAAGTTCTCTGTCTTCGGAAAATATGACTACTCCACCCCTTCCCGTGAAGAAACAAAAGGAGTGAATCGCATAGTCATGAACGGATCTCATACCACCACCTTTGGGCAGCTAGTAGACCTGAGATTTCAGCTGAGGTCTCAAAATGTCAAAACAGGATTTGAATGGTTTCCTAATCAGACAACCACTCTGGGTATTCATGCAGATGGTTCTTCTTTAGACAGAAATATACGATTGGATTCCAGAACCAATATCGTGAAAGTGGATTCGGGTCTGGGAAGCATCTTGCATCAAATTAACCAGACTGAATCAACATTCAAACACGGGAGCATCAGTTGCTTTTTGAATCACAAGCTTGACACTTCCGGGAGTGAGATAAATATCAGCCTCGACTATATGAATTATCAAAACCATGCCACCGAAAACTACAACCTGCATTTTCTGAATAGCACCGGAACAGAAATGGCCCCTCCCGGATTTCAAAGGAGCTATCCCAATTCAGACATTGCAATCTATGTCGGGCAGGTGGACTATACTTGTGCCATTCGCAAAAAATATCGGATGGAAGCAGGTCTAAAAAGCAGTTTCGTGAATTCCGGAAACGATTTGTTGTTTGAGGTGCAGGATCCCTCCGGTGCATGGCAGAAAGACCTCACCCGAACCAATTCTTTTACCTATTCTGAACTTATAAACGCAGCATACCTGGATGGCACGGTCGACTTAGGGAAGTGGCAGGTGCAGGCTGGACTGAGAGCAGAGCAAACCATTTCCGACGGAAGCTCTCCAACCACCCATCAGGATCATCAAAATAATTACATACAGCTTTTTCCTACCGTATTTGTTTCTAAAACCATTTCGGAAAAACACTCCTTACAGGGAAGCTTGTTCAGGCGAATCAACAGACCCGGTTACAATGATCTGAATCCATTTTACTTTTACGTTGATCATTACCTCTACCGCATAGGAAACCCATTCCTGCAGCCTGAAATTGTTAACGGAGGAGACCTGACCTATTCGTATAAGAGTAATCTGTTTGCAAGTATGGGTGCCAGCCGGACCTTCTTTGGTATTGCTCATGTTACTCACCTCACCGATTCCACTGGAGTTATGAGCCAGACCACCGCAAATATGAATACCATAGACAATGGTTATCTCAGCCTTACCTGGGCGGATACACCTTTTAAATGGTGGACGAACTCCGTAAGTGTGGTCATCAATTATAACCATTACCTGGCTACTTTGTCGGGTGCAGAACTGGACCGAAGCAATGTGGTGTATAACCTGAATGTTACAGAAAGTTTTTTACTGAAACAGGGCTTTAAGCTAGAGGTGTCGGGCTGGTATCAGAGCCCGATGGTTTATTCCATCTTCCTTATCCAGCCTTCGGGAGATATGAGCCTGGGTCTTTCCAGGAGTTTTTTGAAAGACCGCTTGAAGTGCACCATCAGTGCCAGCGATGTGCTTTATACACAAGCCCAGCATGTGGTAGTTGATTTCCAGGACCAGCACTTAATTTCTTTCTACAACTTCGATTCCAGATATGTATACTTGAGGATGCGTTACACCTTCGGAGGGCCAGGTGCCACCAAACATGGTCAGTTTAAGAATGTGGGAGATGACTTACAAAAGAGGGTGGGATAAGATTACACATTCAATAGCCCCTGCTGCCAGGAATTAAATTTCTGAAGGCCTGTCTTGAGTGATGTGGAGGGTTTGAAACCAAGTTCAGAAGCAGCCCTTGAAATATCTGCATAGGTCTGAAACACATCACCGGGTTGCTCTGGCTGACGGTTGATTATAAGTTTTTTACCAGCTACCTCCTCAATTCCATTGATCAACTCCGACAAGCGTACCGTTCCTGAATTACCGAGATTATATATTCTGAATTCCCCGCTCCTGGTTTCCCGTTGGATGGCGCCCCAAATACCCTCAATGATATCATCAACAAATGTATAGTCCCTCATCGTACTTCCATCTCCATAAACGGTGATAGGTTGATTACTGCGGAGTGCGGTAAAAAACTTATTGATTGCGAGATCCGGTCTTTGGCGAGGACCAAAAACCGTAAAGAAACGGAGTGCGATTACATTCATTCCATACAGTCCGGAATAGGTTCTGCCAAAAGCTTCAGCGGCTATCTTAGAGGATGCATAAGGGCTGATCGGTTGCAAAGCAAGATCATCTTCCCTCCAGGGAACATTCGGATTACTTCCATATACACTACTGGAAGAAGCTAGTATAATTTTTTTTACTTTCAGCTCCTTTGCCATTTCAAGCATGCAGAGAGTGCCTTGTACATTGGCATGTTCATAAGCCAAAGGATTGTCAATACTTGGGCGCACACCTGCTTTTGCAGCCAGATGAATGATTAGCTCGGGGGTATTCCCTTTGATCTGTTTCCGAATTGATGCCGGGTTGAGAATATCCTCCTCAATAAATTGATAGGATAAGCTTTTGAAGTGGCTTTTGACATTCGATTCTTTCAAGGAACGAGGGTAAAACGCATCATAGTTATCCACCACAACCAGCTGATGCCCTTCCTGAAGCAGCCTGTCGCTCAGATGACTTCCAATGAAACCTGCACCTCCGGTAACTAACACTTTCATATTACTGTATTTATTTCGAAACTATTAAAATTTCAGAAACCTCTTTTAACGTCCGAAGACACTTATTTTTTATTGAAGTCGAATCTGACAATATGTTCAGGAATCCCTGAATGCAGATCATAACCCTGATGTACCCTAACAAACTGTTGCTCCTTCAAATTCATCTCTGCTGCTGGAGGAAATTTGATCAGAAGGGTCAGCCTATCTGTAACATTCAAACTATCACTTAGCAATTTCGGATAATTATCGTTAAGAGTAGACGAGCTAAATTCTAATATTGGCGCGCTTCCCATCGCCAAATCATAACCTGCATAAACTATTGGTGTCTTCTCTTTTTCGGCCAATGCATTAATTTCGTGGAATACTGAAAGATCCGCTTTCTGGTTAACCCAGAATGAGCCTCCTCCATTTCCTCCGGCGAGATGGATTTGTCTGAATGAATAGGCAAAATATAATAGAGACCAGCTTACAGCTACAATAATCAATAGTCCCGCAGACCGTGAAAAAAATATTTGATGCTTAAAATCAGTTCGTGAAAGCCCTACAAAAAACATGATCTGAATCATTATCATTGGAATTGCAAAATAGCGTGTCGCATAAACGAAAGTCCAGAGATAGGGCATCCAGGCAGGCCCAAATGATTTTCCTTCGGGGGGAGTGGTGAGCGACTGAAGAATCATAACTCCTGAGATACTTAACGAAGCAACAACAAAAAGTAAAATAAAGTCAAATCGAATGCGTTCTTCAGGAACGGGAGAATTGAATTTACTGAGGATCTTATCCTTTAGAATGAACATACGGAAGAGAAGAAGCAGAATACTAATGGAAACGGCATGAATGAAAATTCGAAACGTACGGATTAGTGCCAGGTGATTCGGAGAAAGCCGATATTCCAGAGGACTGGTATAAAAAAACGAATGTGATGGGAACGAATCGAACCATCGAAGGTGCCCCCAATATAAATTAAGGTGAATAAGGTTGTCCATAAAAGAGGTCCGGGCAGAATCAATCTTGTTTATGGAAAAAAACAAAAAAGCTGCCCCAAAGGAAATAAATGCAATAAGGAAGGCGCCCATATATGCCATCTTATCTTTGCGAATGAATCCAATAAGAAGATAAAATATGGGGATAATGACCAGATTAGGAATAGAGGCAAAGCGAATGGTGCAATTAAAAAAAGAAAGTATACCAAGCAGGATGAAGTGCTTCCATTTTCCCTTTTGCTCTTTTTCTATTCGCAGCATAATAAAAACACACCAAGTAAAAACAGCTGTTACCATCATATCGGTGGTGGCCCAGTAGTAAAAAGGTGTAGCTGTGAAGGCAAAGAAAAGTAGGAACAAACATTTTAGTCTCCGGCTCACCTCCATCAGGGTAAGCAGACGAAGCATTCCGAAGAGGAGCAAAAGCATGCTCAGTACCTGCCAGGATATAGCAGAAGCAATCCAGTTATGAAATATATACCAGCCTATTACAAGAAGAAATGGGTAGCCTAGCGGCCATAATTTAAGTTGTTCACAATTGGGTTTACTAAGATCTGGTTGAGTTGCCAGACAATTGATAAAACCCTTGCCACTCACAAAATTTTTTGCGGCTTCGATCTGAACCCCATAATCAGATTCAACCTGTGGAAAATAAATTTCATGTTCAGAGCGAAGAACTACTGCAAGAAGTATCAGAAACAAATAAAAATAAAAATTCCCGGTCAGATTAGTTAATGATTTTATCATCTATGATTTTGAAAACGATTTGTCATGAGTATCTGTTTAAGTAAAACGGCCAAAAGGCCAAGTACAAAAATAAAAATACTAAGAAGGATGCACCCAATACCAAGCCAGAATCCCATATTGAGATGAAAAATTAATGCCAGTAGGAAATTGAAAAAGCCAAAAGCAAGAACCATTACAGTCAGGGCTATGAATATTTTGATGGGGTTATAATAAAGAATTGCTTCGACAATATATTGCATCGTTCGCATGGTATCCTTAAATAGCTTCACTTTAGTCTTCCCCACTCTTTTCTGGTAAGTGATGGGCATGTATTTCACAAATTTTCCCGTCATCATATAAGCCAGTGTGGCGGAAGTGGTGAAACTAAATGTATCGCAGAGCGTATCGAAGTACCCTGTGATCGTTTTTTTTGAAAAAATACGTAAGCCCGAATTTATATCATCTATTTTTCGTCCGGCGGTGTATTCAACCAGGTTTTTCAGAATCAGGCGAAGCAACTTTTTCTTGATCGATTCATCGTAATTTTTTCCCTGTCTGGCTCCCACCACCATATCAAAATTCTTTTTATACATCTCGAACAAGGCAGGAATACTTTCCAGTGGATAAGTGCCATCTGCATCCGTGATAGCGATGGTATCATTCTTTGCAGCTGTTATTCCGTCTTTCAGAGATCGTCCGTAGCCAGCATTATGAGGATGACTTATGACGCGCGCTCCTGCAGCTTCTGCCAATTCCCGTGTACGGTCTTGCGAGCAGTCATCTACAATAATAACTTCAGAATGTTCATCGCCGATTTCTTTCAGCACTTTCCGGCACCGTTCAATCGTTTCTACAATAACACCTTCTTCATTATAGGCAGGAATAACTATGGAGATCATTCTTTTCTGTTTATGGATTAAGTCTGAGTCCGCGGATATTCATTTTGTTATGCTTTGTCTTTGCGAATCACACAATAAAGGCTTTGTCCCCATATGTTTTTTGTCAATCCGTTAAGGATTTTCGAAAAAGGGACCACGTATTTATCAAAAAACAACACCTGACTGTTTACATTTTTACTGTTGATATTTTTATGGGTGACAAATTTATTTATCCACCAACCGAATGCTCCAACAGGATTAAAATATTCATTGATAATAACTGTTGCCCCAGCACCCGGTTCAATCAATCCGGCTATATCTTTTTTTGTATACCTGCGTAGATGACCCGCTAGCTTATCCAGGTCGTTGTATAAGTGCATGAATGAAGGAACGAAAAGAAGCAGATGGCCTCCCGGCTTTAAAAGGGAAATCATGTTATTCAATCCTGCTTTATGATCTGGTACATGCTCAAGGACATTGACACAGATAATCGTATCTGTTTTGAATTTTGACAGTTTTGGAACAAAATCATCAGCAGCAAGATCTGCTACTTCATAGGCTCCGGAAGGATCCCGTTCTCTTGCACGAAGAATGACCTGCTCATCAATATCTATGGAAGCATAGAATTCCGTCTTGCTTGAAAGCATCTTCTTGAAATTTCCCTGTCCGGTTCCTATTTCAAGCAGGCTCTTTCCAATATAGGGTCCAAATTTGTTTAATATCCATCCATTGTAGTTATCGGCAAACTCCATCGATTCCGCCATGGTTTCGAAACCCGACACTTCTATTTCTGATGTTTTTCCCATGTTTGAATTATTTTTTCACTCCACTGCCTCTCCAACTCACTCCTTTGTAAGGTGTGATACTGATCTGTTCGTATTCACTCTCCGAAAACCATTTTTTTATGCGTTCATAGCTGATAAAGTCTACCTGAGGAGCATTCAGTTTATCAAAAACATTCAGTGTGTTCCGATAGAATGTTAGCTTTCTGAAATTTCCAAAATATTCGTAATAGGGCAAAAATCTTAACGGCAAAAGATAAATGGTGTATACAAAAGGATAGAGGAGCGCAGTAATGAACTTAGACAGACCAAGCAATGCTTTCCTGCTAAGATGCCGGAGAAAAAGTTTTCTCAATGGTTCTACACCATATTCCACCATCGCATTCCCTTCTTTGGAATATACCCAGACAATCGTTTTTCCTCCAGGCTTGGTGTGTTGCATCATATTCCGGAAAGTCTTGTCAGGATCATCGGTATGGTGCACAACCCCGATGGAAAACACAAAATCAAATTTCTTTCCCAGATCCATCGTGCCAATATCTGCTTCAACGAAGGTGATATTGTTGAATTTGAGGTTTCTCTCCCGTGCAAGGTCAGCAGTATTTAGATCAACTGCCGTATGATGCCCAGCAAAAGGAGCTACATAAGAGGTATGTTGGCCTCCACCGCAACCACATTCAAGCACTTCCTTTCCTCCAAAATCTTCAAGTTTTACAGGAAGGATCCAGTCTTTAAAAAGGAACAACTCATCATCCTGCAGCATTGACCATTGTTCATGCCATTCGCTTTGCTTTTTCTGCTGCATAAAACTACTTGAAATTAAGAACAAATTTATTAAAACTTCTGAACTCGTCACCATCTTTTACCCCTATCCAGTTCCCTACCGGTGCATTAAAACCACTTTTCTTTTGATAAAGGACCTCGGAAGGAAGGATCCCTTCAAGTGCTTTTTTGAGAATATATTTGGTTTCAAAGCCTTTCAGTTTCATCTCCGGTGGCAAAGAAGCTGCATACGCAGCCATATTCATATCCAGGTAAGGAGCCCTCGCTTCAAGCCCGGAATGCATTGTAGTGCGATCGGCCTTGACCAGGATATCATCGGTTAGCCAGGTCATTCCATCTACGTAGAGGCTCTGGTCGAGCCAATGAAGTGATGGTACCTGCTCAAAATATTTTCGGAATATTAATGAGGGGTCAGTATCATAAACAAGTTGCCGGTACTCTTCACCTAAAATAGCAATCCGTTCTTCAGGATGAAAAAGCAAGCGCCAGGAATAATGTGCTCCTGGAAAATCCTGCAGGGAGCCATGCAGGAACTGACGCATCTTGAATTTATTATTGATTTTTTGTGTGTCATGAATGTTTTTGCCTTTTAGTCTGTTATAGACCAATTTTCTCAAGGATACCGGAATCATACGTGCCAGCTGATAATATTTATCGGCTTTGTAAGTAATATATCCGGCAAACAGCTCATCCGCACCGTCTCCTGAAAGCGCCACTGTAACAAACTTTCGGGCCAATGCTGAAACTTCTATCATGGGAATCATGGAGTTGTCTGAAAAAGGTTCATCAAATGCCCGGATAGCCTCCCCGATAAGTGCATCAATACCTGCTGACTTCACCACATGCTGATGATGATTCGTACCCAGCCGATCAGCCATCCGTTTCGCTGCATCCAGCTCATTATAACTGGCTTCTTCAAAACCGATACTGAAGGAATGAAGCTCGCCCGGATGAAGTTTTTTCATCATGGCTACTATAGAGGATGAGTCCACCCCTCCGCTCAGAAAGGCTCCTATTGGAACATCACCGACCAACCGTATTTTAACTGCTTCTTCCAGCAAATAAAGAATATGTGCTGCAACTTCTTTCTCGGTCTCTTTTGTTTTCACCTGAAAAAAGGAAGAATAATCCCAATATTTCTTACGTTCTATTTTTGCTCCTTTCTCGGAAACAATCATCCATGAAGCCTGTTCGAGCTTATAAACTTCTTTATATATGCTCATTGGCGCCAGTATATAACCGATTGCCAGATAACAGTTCAGTGCTTCAGGACTGTGCTCCGCCTTAATTGCAGGATGTTCGAGCAAAGCCCCCAATTCAGAGCCAAAAACCACTCCCTTATTTTGCGTAAAAGAATAGTATAGAGGTTTTTTTCCAAAGCGATCTCTGGCAAGGAACAATTCTTTTTTACGTTTATCCCAGATAGCGATTGCAAACATGCCATTGAATCGCTCCAGGCAGGCTGGTCCCCAATTTTCGTATGCATTTAACAGAACCTCTGTATCGGAATTCGTGTAAAATCGATAGCCAAGCGCTAAGAGCTCCTTACGTATCTCCACAAAGTTGTAGATCTCCCCGTTAAATACAGTATAAAAATGGCCAGTCGCATTGACCATGGGCTGTCCAGCCTGATCGCTCAAATCAATGATGCTGAGCCTTCGGTGACCTAAGCTGATGTCTTCAAGTTCCAGCACACCTCCTGAATCCGGACCACGGTGTAGGAGTCGTTTTGTCATTCGACTGATAACCTCTAATCCCGGGTTTTCACCCCAGTGCAAAACTCCTGCTATTCCACACATAATTAATTGGGTGATTTTGGTTTAAAAATAACCATTTTTGCTGAAGATGGCACCAGATTCTATAAATCCAAAATACCATGGCGAGAGGGGTTCGGGTTCTTCCGTCCGTGTACTTCTCAACATACGCAGACGTTCTTGTAATTTCTTTGTAGAAATGGTTTCTCAGGCTGTAACCGTAGGTGTTTGGAACTAAAGCAGGAATTATTTCAGCACCATAAAATGTTCATGGCTCTTGATTAGGATTTCCCATAAACCATTTTTTCGCGTTCGGCCTCCGATGTGGGCAGCCAGGCCAGCAACAGGGTCTGCGTTTTCCTTGGAGAAGCTCTGTCCTCAATCGATCTATATGCATTTTTCTTGTTTCCGGTTTCTTGACAATGGTAATCCAGCAAATCCATTCATTTCTTGCAAGAGGGGTAAGACTATTCCATTTCCCGAGTACATCTGGACTGGAAACTAATACTTTCCTTAAATCCTCGGGAACTTCATGTATTACTCCTTCAGCGACTATTTTTTCCGATTCACTTTCCTTCATCCCTTATATGATATCGAGAGACGCTTTGCAGAACTTCATAAACAGCCAGTACTAGTTTGTTCTACTCTTTGTAAGAAAATCGGTCGCTGTGGTGCTATCATACCGGATAGTTCTTACATGTAGATATTGTGCAATTTTTTTACCGGAAAAATTAGCGGAATCCGTACTCAAACAATGATAATTATCAAAAATCGTAAGAGGATAACGTTGGGGGTCGGAAAACAATTGAGGAAGCACAATATCCATTTTCCCTTCTTTCCTCATGTTCTGAATAAAGACTTTTTCTTCTAACACTCTTTGATCATAAAGTTTTGCCTTTGTCATAAGGTCGGAATAAGCCCGTCCCACAGTTTTATTGGACAGTGAAGGGATGAGACACAGAAGAACTCCAACTTTTAATATATAACTTGAATATGCCGGGAAGGAAATGTCAATGTTCTTTTTCAATAAATGATTAACGAGGACCTGAATGCACACAAACCACCCTAAAAGAACCATCATGTATAGCTGATTGACGATCCGGGCAATGAAATCACCTACCCATACAGAAGGGAAAAAAGCTATGGATATGATCATTCCCATGAACAAAAATGCAATTAAAGGATGAAAATTCAGGTTCCTTTTAATAGATTCATTATTTCTGTTCAAATAGACTGCAATAGGTATAAAAAGTAATGTGAATACAATTAAAAGTGGACTTTGCAATGTATTAACAATAAGATTTTCTGCAGCTATAACGGAGTGAAAAACCGAAGTAATTATTTTCGATAGTGAGAACTGAACTAAACTATTTCCCCCACGCTCCCTGTTACCAGGGGCAAGGATTGAAAACAGAACGGAAACAAATAAGACCACGGCTATTGCAACAAAATACCATCGGTTGCGGTCTTTACGGAAAAGTAAAACCCCAGTGATGGAAAAAGTTAAAAGGAGAGCAAGAACCATAACGGGTTCATAGGAGCCACCGATCACGATAGATAAGAGGCAACCCAATATCATAAAAGGTCCTTTTTTAGTAGTCGCTGAATGATCTGTCAATCTGAGAAATATGCCTAAAAGGCCAATTAAGGCAACTGTCCCTATTGATGAAACCCAGGCACAGGATAGGTAGTAAAATCCGGTGGTAATGTCAGGGATTTTATAGATATATAATATCAGAAAAAGTAAGGATATGATCAATAACTTTCCTGAACTAATGGTTTGCTTAAAAAGTTGCCGAAAGAAGAAATAGAACATTGACAGAAAAAGCGACATTAAAAGAAGAGGGTATGTCCTGAAAACACTTAAGTTGTCTGCTCCAAGACCGAGAACATGTTCAATGAATATGGAAGAATATCTTCCCGTTACGTGCATATAAAAGAATTTGGTTGCACCGATAACGCTATCGGTGGCCAAATTCGCAAGAATCCAGTAATCATCAATGAAAGGGTGAATATATAAACAAAGAAGGCAAAACGGTAAAATGGAGAGTATCCCAAAGGCTGCTAACGCAAAGTTTAAAATCCGTTTAAGGTTATTATCTGAATCTTTTGTGGACATAAGCTAAACAATTTCTTAAATTCTTTTAAAGTGATTTTCGAAAGCGAGTCTGCTCACTTCTCAAAAATACATAAAATTAAACTGAATGCTTATTCCTGCTTAAAATCAATGCCAGGATCAATTTTTCACAAAGTATATAAAAAAGATTGGGAATAGACTTTATTACAAGAATCCCAAGTGCAAAATGCAAATTAAAATGAAATTGTTTTAATTAAACGGAGTCTTAATAATGCAATATAATTACTACATTTGGGCCTATTCTTCCTTAAGAATTATCTAAATCCGGCATTGGGTGAAAACCACTTCTTTAAGTATCATTTTACCCACTTTTAAAGAGAAAGATTCAATCATTAGGCTAATAATGGCTATTCATGATACGCTTGAAGGATATAAGCATGAAATTCTCATTGTTGATGATAATAGTCCGGATGGGACCTACCAGGCAGTCGTTGATGCACAATTGCCTTATGCCAGAGGTATACTAAGAACAACAGACAGAGGATTCGCGAAGTCCATTCGGTGTGGAATTGAAAACGCAAACGGAGATGTTATAATCATTATGGATTCGGACTTTAATCATCAACCTAAATATCTTCCTTTCATGGTTGATTCACTCAGATACTATGATTGTGTTTCCGCATCCCGTTTTGTGTATGGAGGGTTAATGGAACCCCGATCAAGGCATCTTATGAGTTGGATTTTTAACCTTTTTGTGCGTGGAATGACCGGAGGTAAGGTTACCGACAACTTATATGGATTCTTTGCAATCAGGAAGGATGTTCTTTTCAAGACAAATTTTGATCAGATTTTTTGGGGGTATGGCGATTATGGTATCCGGCTTATTTATTTTCTTCAGAAAATTAATTCTTCTATACTTCAGTTTCCAGCTGAAAATGGTACTCGTATTGCCGGGGTTGGAAATTCGAGATTACTTAAGGTTTTCGCACAATATTTTAGGGAAGTTTGTATTTTAACTTATAAAATAAGAATCAAAAAAAATGTTTAAACAAATTGACCGATGCAGGATTTGCGGAAATAAAAATCTCATTTCCATCATCAACCTTGGAAATCAGGCATTAACAGGAGTATTTCCTGATCAGAAAAATCAAACAATCACAATCGGCCCGCTTGAGTTGGTGAAATGCTCATCAAAGGATGACAGTGAAATTTGTGGGCTCATTCAGTTAAAACACAGTTTTGACCACAATGAAATGTATGGAGATAACTATGGTTATCACTCCTCCCTGAATAAATCGATGGTTAAGCACCTGCATAGTAAAGTCAAAAAACTTCAGGAAATTGTGCCTTTGGCTCCCGGTGATATTATACTTGATATCGGAAGTAACGACAGCACATTACTCAAAGGCTACACAAAAGAAGGATTATCCTTGGTTGGAATCGATCCTACAGGGATTAAATTCAAACATTATTACCCCCCTCATATCAAACTTATTCCTGATTTTTTTTCCGCCGCAAGTTTCCGGGCTGCTTTCAAGGATAAGAAAGCGAAGATCATAACTTCGATATCCATGTATTATGATCTCGAACGACCCATGGACTTTATGAAGGAAATTCATGAAATACTGGATGATAATGGTGTGTGGGTACTGGAGCAAAGTTACATGCCAACAATGCTTGAACGAAGTTCTTATGACACCATTTGCCATGAGCATCTTGAATATTACGCTCTGAAACAGATTAAATGGATGGCCGACAGGGTTGGTTTTGAAATCATAGACGTTGAATTTAATGATGTCAACGGCGGAAGTTTTTCTGTTATGATCGGCAAAAAAAATTCTTCTTATAAGGTCAATACCAAAGGCATAAATGACACTTTGGAAGCAGAACGGAATTTGAAATTTGACACCGATACTCCTTTTGAATTGTTTAGAACCAAAGTAGATAAATCTAAAAAGAATCTGTTGGATTTCCTGGCAAAAGCTAAATCCGAAAATAAAACCGTAATGGGTTATGGCGCTTCGACTAAGGGCAACGTGATTCTTCAATATTGTGGTATCACAGAAAAAGACATTTCTTGCATTGCAGAAATCAACGAGGATAAGTTCAATAAATTTACTCCAGGTACAGGCATTCCAATTGTTTCAGAAAAAGAAGCTAAAACAAAAAAACCCGACTATTTACTCGTCCTCCCATGGCATTTTCATGATGGGATTATTGAACGTGAAAGAACCTACATCGAAGGTGGAGGAACCCTTGTATTTCCTTTACCCGAGCTGGAAATTGTAAATGTCCATAATTATGTTTATTCCTGAGACCTTATACCGACAGATTGTTAATATGGTCCCGATACCTTGTGTCGACATAATTGCCATAAACAGCTCGGAAAAAATATTAATGGTGAAACGAATAAACGAACCGGCTAAAGGGCTATGGTGGTTTCCCGGTGGAAGAGTAATAATCGGAGAGACCCGGAAAGAGACTGCTTTACGGAAGCTGAAACAAGAATGTGGTTTAAGCTGTGAAGTGGGAAAGGAAATCGGCACTTATGATTTGTTTCTTGAACAAGCGATAGCACCTGTTTCTCATACCATTTCAACCGTTTTCCAAGCGAAGGTATATTCGGATCAGGTATCCCTTGATTCCCAGAGTTCCAGTTTCAGGTGGATGACTGTGGAAGATATCCGCAAGGAATGTCCTCAAGATTTTATTCTCTGGGCACTGGACAAAATCTCTGTTTGATGATTATGAAGACGGAGATTTTATTGTTGGAAGAGTATGATGAGAGACTTCTTTCAGCAGCAGCTCAGTTACATGTTGAGCATTTATCTTATAGGAGTTTTATTACCTCCTTTGGATGGAAGTTCATCCGTGAGTTTTATAAAGATATCCTTGCCGACAAAATAGGATTTTTCTTATTCGCCATTGATAATGAAGAAATTGCCGGATTTATTTTAGCGACTTCAAATAGTCTTGGTTTGTTTTCCGTTATTAAAAAAAGGCCTTTGAAATATCTTAAATTCATCCTGCCGACCTTGCTTAGATCGCCAAAGTATATCGGCAAACTGATAGAAACGTTTCTATATTCAAAGAAAGAAAATACAGATATTAATGCTGAGCTTGTTGTCATCGTTACGGACTCCAACTTTCGGGGCAAGAGTGTGGGATCTCAGCTTATCACTAAACTCAATCAGGAATTCCTCCGAATGAATGTTTTGAGCTACAAAGTAACGGTACACGATGAAATGAAACAGTCGAATAACTTTTACATAAAAAACGGAATGCACCTCCATAACAGTTTTATGATGTATGGTACAAAATGGAATTTATATTTAAAAAAACAATACTCTTGAATAAGAAAATGATCCCATGGGCCAAGCCATCCTTCTGGGGAAATGAAGTTAAGTATGTAACGGAGGCTCTCGAATCGACATGGATTTCAGGAGGAAGCTATTTAGATAAATTGGAGGAAATATTTCACGTACAATTTAATAAAAAGCACGTCCTAGCCTGTTCCAATGGAACAGCTGCTATTCACCTCGCATACCTTGGCCTGGACTTAAAACCAGGTGATGAAATTATAGTCCCGGGCTTTGCCTTTATGGCAGCTGCCAATATTGCATTGCATATGGGACTAAAACCAGTTTTCGCAGAAGTTGACCCGGACACCTGGTGCCTTTGCCCCAAAAAACTGGCTGACTACATTACTCCACATACAAAAGCCATTGTTCCAGTGCATACTTATGGCAATGTTTGTGAAATGGATATGATCATGCAGATTGCCAATAGACATGGCATACCGGTCGTTGAAGATTGTGCGGAATCCCTTTATTCAAAATACAACAATTCATACAGCGGCGTATTTGGGAAGGTAAGCACCTTCAGTTTTCATGCCACCAAGACTATTACTACAGGAGAAGGGGGGATGGTGATTACCGATTCTGATGAGATTGGCCGGAAGATGACTCTCTACCGCAGTCATGGAATGGACCGAGGGAAAAAATTTTACTGGCATGAATTACCAGGTCATAATTTCCGTCTAACAAATCTGCAGGCTGCAATAGGTATAGCCCAGCTTGAAAAATCAGACTTGATGCTTGCGGAAAGGAAAAGGGTATCTTCTATTTATATCGACAGGCTTTCCTCTATGCCCGGCATTAAACTACAAAAGTTTAACACCAATGTCAATCCGGTAATCTGGGCTATCGCTATGGAACTTGATCAAGACTTATTCCCTCAGGGCCGTGACAGGGTAATTGAACAAATGAAGGAAGCCGGAATAGAAACACGACCCGGATTCTATGCTTCCAGCTTTTTGGATATTTATAGTTCCCATTCTCTACCTATTTGTGAAAACATCAGTAGATCCGTAATCAGCTTACCAACTTACCCGACTCTTGAGGAAAGTGAAATTCATTTTATTTGCGATCAATTGTTAATTCTTCGAAAACTATGAAGTTTAAAACCAATTTCTTAAACCGATACTTACGGACAGCCCCTATTCCCCTTGCTGTTGAAAGGACCCTCGAATGTGTACTCCATTCAAAAAAAGATTTTGCACGACCAATCCTGGATGTTGGCTGCGGAGAAGGCCTTTTTGCTCAAATGCTGTTCGATGAACAAATTGACGTGGGTATTGATCCTGATGAAAGGGAACTACTTAGGGCCAAAGAGCTTGGCATGTATACCGAACTGATTAAATGTTTTGGCGATAAAATTCCCAAACCTTCCTCCTCTTTTAATACTATACTGAGCAATAGTGTGATGGAGCATATCCCTGATATTGAACCTGTGCTGAAGGAGATAAACCGCCTTCTGACGGCCGAAGGGAATTTTTACGTAACGCTACCCACTAATTTATTTGACAATTACAGCATTATAAATCAGTTCCTGACAGGAATTGGATTGAAACACCAGGCAGCAAAATTCAGAACTTTTTTTAATTCCTTCTGGAGGCACTATCATTATTATGATCTGGCAGGTTGGAAAGCGATGTTCGAAAGAAATGGTTTTTACATTGTGGAACATCGGGAGTATGCCGGTAAAAGCCTATGTCTATTTGATGATTTTATGACTCCTCTTTCCATCCCTTCTCTTATTTTGAAAAAGACCATGAACAAATGGGTGCTATTCCCATTCTTAAGGCCTTTAATTACTCTACCAGTTAAACTCTTTATCCGAGAGAGCAATGTAGAAAAATTCCTCACAACAGAAAGAGGGGGTCTTATATATTTTCATCTAAAGAAGCGTTAATTGGAGATAAGCAAACGATAGCATATCCTACGCAAAGCTTACACAAACTGATCTGATTGCTTCAGAGAAGTCTATTGCAAATAGCTAAAACAGGTTGACACAGAATATTTAGATGAGAAAACGAAGAAAATCATTTAAAATATTATTCTTATCAATTGCTATTTGGGGAATGATCGTTTCGCCAAATTCAAAAGCCCAATCCTATTCTACTATTATTTTTGACGAGCATCAATCACAAAACTTTGGATCAAGCAATCTTATTACCTTACATAAAGTTGTTTATCAATTTGAGGATAAGCATATACGAGATACTCTTTTCAAAGAAAATAATTTTATAAAAAAAACAGGCGGCTTTGGCTACAGAATGGCAAAGCTTTTACTGCTCGATGCACAAATAGATTGCTTTACAGCTCTTCTGCAACACGAAGTATTTGGACATGGTGCTCGCTACCGTGAACTTGGTTACAATGAAAATTCCTTTAATCTTAATTTATATTTTCCGTTTGGCGATGGAAGTGGTTTTGCTCAACGGGGAGTATTGCAATCTGGTTATAAATCGCCTACCTATCAGGAGAATATATCCATAGCTATTGGCGGCGTAGATGCCGAAATGCTCCTAGCCAATAATCTTACAAATCAAATGCTGTTGGATGATACATTGCATTACAGACAGGGGCTGCTCTATCTTATTTCACAAAATAACGGGTTACTTTATTTATGGAAAACACGTTTAGAAAGTCCAACAAAAATTAAGTCCGACAACGATATGGCTGCTTATATAAATGATATGAATTTCTTCTATGCAAAACCAAATGGAGGAACCTATAATCTCAATACACTTTCCAACCAAAGTCTTATTTCATTTGCCAATCCAATTCAATTGTATTCAGCATTCTCCATTCTTTATAGTTATGGTATCAAAGGGCAAAAACAATTAAAAAAAATACCTATGATTAAGTTGGGTAATGTACGTTACCTGCCAGCATTTAATTACTCACTCACTCCCTTTGGCAGTCAGTATCACTTTATGAATTATGTTCGCTATAAAAGCATGTTGTTTAATGCTGATTTTATGCTGGGAAATAATACTTTCAATAATTTTTATGGAGTTTCTGTCAAAGGTTTTAACATGGTAAATAAAGAAAGAATCACCCTAAATTTTCATATTGATTTTTGGAATCAACCCAATCTTGTGCTCGATACCTATTTAAAACCTACTGGAGCATATCAAGCAGGCGGAGCCTGTAAAGTGGATATAATGCTTAGACCATTCAGAAGACAAAACAAAATCGGACTTTTCGTGCAAACAGGGTATAAAACAAAAGGATATATTACAGGCGAAGTTCTTTCAGAATTTTTTATACTACGGTATGGCCTTAGTTTGCATTTATAATTTATTGGGGGTTTCTGTTAATCTACTTTTGCCTTGCCGAAGCTGAATCCCCTATGTTTTTTTACAAGCGTCAATAATCGTTTCAGATACGTCTATTTTATTGCTTTCGTGAGGTATGGTATTACAGGTAACAATTTCTTTTACTCCCGATTGTTTAAGTGCCTCAAAGGCACCAGGCGCAAATACTGCATGTACCCCAATACAAATTGGAGGTTTCATTCCAGCGAGTTTCAAGAGTTGCACGGCCTTAATCATTGTTAACGCAGTAGAAATGATATCGTCAACCAATACCGGCGTGTGATTTTTATATTCTTCGATTTGCGGAACAGACACCTCAACATCTCGATCGCCATTTCTGATCTTATTCAATACTATGAAAGGCACCCCAGCATCCTTCGCTACTTCCGATACCCATTGTCTGCTTTCTCCATCCGGGCCTATCAAT